>Ga0080004_1238830_pt1 | contig 68898 bp, 74 predicted proteins | sample WasSprMetagenome_FD_69207 | JGI IMG/M metagenome (GOLD analysis project Ga0080004, IMG submission 69207) | Sulfidic aquatic microbial communities from Washburn Spring, Yellowstone National Park, USA - WS (SPADES assembly) (version 2) | ecosystem: Environmental > Aquatic > Thermal springs > Hot...
TGGATGGTTTAACCCAGCGATAGAGCTTAGCCTCGAGGTGAATAAATATGAAGAAGCGGGATTGAGGGCTGGATACGCGATCTATTACGCCGATAGATATGTTCCATACAAGATAACAATAGGACCCGGACAATGATTCTACTCCTCGGGGATTCGCCTCCACTTTGCGACCTGTGGATAAATCTTTCCATCCCTAGAAACTCTGCCCGACCCAAGGTAGAAGTCGCCGCATCTCGCAATAACGTATCTCGACTCAATTTTCTCGGACCTCTCTATGGGCGCGGCTTTCATCCACTCCTCAGCCTCCTCCTCGCTCAGCTCTATTATGTTCTTCGTTATCGCGGCGCCAAGCAGTTGGCTACCCTCTATCGAGAGGATCACGTCGCCCTTCACCATTTTCGCGACATAGAGCCCCACCTGCTGAACCCTCCTAAGCCTGCAGGCAGCCTCATAAGTCTCCTTGGTCGTGGCTCTTATCCTCCCCTGCCCGGTCCGGATTAGGACTAGATCATCGAAGGCATCCTCGACACCATGCTGATCCTCAAGTCTCTTGATGAGATATCTCCTCTCCGCGGAGGTTAGCAGTCTCATCATCCTCCCTCCTTCACGATTTTCGCGATATAGAATCCCTCAGCCCAGTTATCATAGGGCATTATCCGCATCGTTTTCGAGATTTCATCCCTCAATCTTACCCCATTATACTCAGTTATCCCCGGCCTATGCCTAAGGCCCTTGAGCCTTATCTCGCTCACCCTAGCACCTTCACGGTTCTCGAGGAGCCAGTTCACCACGAGCTCATTCTCCTCAACCGTCAGCGTGCACGTGGAGTATACTAGGATGCCGCCCGGCTTTAGGCAGTCGAAGGCTGCTAGGATCAGCCTCCTTTGGAGCTCGCTAAGCCTCTCAACGATCCCAATGGACCACGCCCTCGCTATCCCCCAGTTCTTGCTAATTATCCCAAGGGAACTGCATGGAGCGTCCACGAGAACCTTGTCAAAGAACCCCTTGGCGAATCGTGGATACTTCCTCCCATCGACGAGCGTGATAACACAGTTTAACACGCCGAATCTCTGAAGGTTTGATGAGAGCGCCTTAACCCTGTCGAAGCTAATATCATTCGCGACTAGGACTCCCTCGCCGCGAAGGAGCTGCGCAATCTGCGTGCTCTTACTTCCCGGGGCAGCGCATAGGTCGAGAATCACCTCACCCGGCCTCGGATCCAGAGCCTCGACAGGCGCCATGGAGACGGGCCCTTGAATATAGATCAGCCCAAGCATATGCTCTAGCGACTTTCCAAGATCCCCGCCGCCCGATACCACATAGCCATGTCGAGCCCATGGAATAGACTCAATGCTATACCCTCTAGACTTCAGCCTCTCCAGAATCTTTTCCTCGGAAGCCTTCAGGGTGTTAACTCTAAAGGCCTCGGGTAGGGGTCTCTCGTAGGCTTCAAGCAGGAGATCCAGCTCCATGTCCGGGAGCCTATTAAGATAATTCCTCAAGTCATCGCTGAGCATTATTTTACTCATACTTCTTCTTACTAGATCATGGGATTGAGGTGGCATGAAAACCTACCTCAGGCTTGCTCAAATCTTTATAGAGAAAAAGCCTGAGTGATTGCGTGGAGTGGGTAGGAAGCCGGAATGCTGGATGAAAAGTTCACTGTGAGAAAAAAGGTTAGAGGTAAATTCAGAATAGCCCTAGTCTACCCGAGCACATATGAGGTTGCCATATCAAACCTCGGCATCAGGATAATTTACCACCTCCTAAACCTCGATGACAGGATTTATTGCGAGCGCTTCACCGTTGAGAGTGACAGGAGCATCGAGACCGGCTCCCACCTTAGGGAGTTTGACCTGATAATGTTCAGCTACCAGTATGAGCCGGACCTCCTTGAGATAGCGCGCCAGATAGCCGAGCTAAACTTCTTCGATAAGCCCAAGATTATTGGCGGCCCATGCACATGTAACCCATACCCGCTCAAAGTCCTTGTAGACTATATTTACATCGGTGAAGCAGAGAGCGGGCTGATGAAGGTTGTCGAGGAGATGATGAGCGGCGCGAATCAAGAAAGCCTAGTAGGCCTAGAGGGGCTATTCATCCCCGGGGTCTCAGAGGCAGTAAGAAAAACATATCCGCGGAGGCTTGATACTTTTCTCCCGGCGCTTCAAGTGTCAAGCAGGGGGAGCATCTTCGGCGACGCCCTCTTACTTGACGTGAGCAGGGGATGCGGGTGGAGCTGTCTCTTCTGTCTAGGAAAAAGCTTCTACGCGCCGTATAGGGAGAGAAGCCTAGATCAACTGGCGGAGGCTATGCGGGAGGGGGTGATGAGAGGAGGCTATGAGGCTATAGCGCTGATAGCCAGCGACCTCTCAAGATACAGCAGGCTCGAGGAGCTAATAGAAATCATGAGGAGGCTTAGAAGGGATAGAAACTTTAAACCGATAGCGCCGTCCCTGAGAGTTGATGCAATGAATGAGATGCTCTTAGAATTCTTAGCGGAGAGCGGTGAGAAAACCATAACGATAGCCCCCGAGACCTGTGAGGGGCTCAGATATAGGATAGGAAAGGGGTTCCCAGATGAATCGCTCCTCAACACATGCAGGTTGCTAAAGAAGTATGGGATCACCCGAATAAAGCTCTACATGATGTTCGGATTACCGGGAGAGACTATGAAGGACTTGGAGGAGGCAGTAAAGCTGGTTAGGGAGATAAAGAATATGGGGTTCAAAGTGAGGGTGAGCGCGAACCCATTCGTCCCAAAGCCCCATACGCCGATGGAGAACGAGGAGTTCGAAGACCCGAGGATCCTGAGAAGGAAGCTTAAGTTTCTGAAAAGGGAGCTTGGCAGGATACTAAACACGGACGGGATAAGGCAGGCATATCTTCAGGCCATAATAGCAAGGGGGGACGAAAGGATTGGGAAACTGATCCTCGAAACGGCCAAGGAATATGGAAGGGCAACCTTAGTGGTGATGAAGAGAAAGGCAGAGAAGATGGGAATAAACCTAGATGATTACGCTAAGAGGGGCTCAGAGGATAGACCATGGAGGAAGATAAGGCTCATTTAATTTTTACGTTAATCCTATACATGGACCATGACTGACTGTGTGATTCTTCCAACGTAATCGGTAATTCTAATGGAGATGCCATCCTTTCTGCATCTCTATCAGACTTCCAGTTCGGCAAGCGGTGCGAAGTTTGGCGTGACAACCTACGACCTAGGGAGTAAGTATCCGCGATATTCTCTGGTGAAGTCGTCAAGCCTGCTAAGACTATCATGAACAAGTGTCCTAACAATGATCGACGGCGACCTATAACTCTCAGCAATAAGCATCGAGTTCGCCTCATCTAAGATCCTGATAAACTCCTTCAGGAGCCAGCCTCCTCAAAGTCATCCACCCAACCACCTACACTGGCCACAATACCATCCCAATATACGCCTGCCCTTATTTCTTGAGGGCCAGCCCGAAAATGGAAAAAGAACTATGGGGGATGAGAGGCTAGTCAGGGGTCCTGAGAATGATGGAGGATAAGAATGTTAATGAGCTCCTGCTAGCGGCCTTCATAGAATGAGTTAGAAAGACGACGAAAAGGAGGGTTGCGGGATAATGAGGGGAGATCCTATTAAACTCCCTTATTTTTCTTTCACTTTCAGACATGTCTCCCTCAGACATGTCTCCCCAAGAAATAAAGGCAAGCCCATGGACGTATGGGTATGGAAATGCGAAGCAGGGAGAGACGGTGGGAGAAGAAGTACATCTACAAGTTGACGGCGGTGAAGAAGTATAAGCTAACGCCGTATCAGCTCAAGCAAGCCATCGAGCGGGGCATAATCAAGGATCACAAGTACGTCAAGAACCCATACTATAAGAGCGGGGCCGCCGGCGCTTCTTGTTAATGAGGAAGAACTCATTAAGGTTCTCGACCTAGTCAAGCAGTTGCCCAAGTACTCAGAGGAAGAGCTGGCGAGGAGGAGAGAGCGCAAGGAGGTGCAGGATTGTCGCAAAAGCAAGGTTTAATTGTCTTCTTTGCGGCGAGGAGATAAGTCTGAGGAGAGTCGCGCTCGCTAGGAGAGGGCTCTTAGCGGGTTGGTTAACTTTAGAGGAGGCCAAGATAATTGCCGTAGTGACACACTTCAGGCACGCACATACCAACTACGATAAGGCGCGGAACAGCGACGATGGGCTACGAACCTACATGACTGAGAAGGAGTACCACAATTTCAAGAATAGCCTAGAGGCGTATGAGGAGGCGAAGGGTGAGGGGGACAGGGTTTTAGCCGAGTCTCACTTAGATGAAATAAGGAGCCTTAAGAAACGCGCTATTGAGAGAATGAAGAGGGGGTTCACGCGGCAGGCGATTGAGCTGGCGAAGCAACATGGCCTGCTCCCGCCTGACTTCACACCGGAGAAATATAGTCAGCTCGTCGCCAAGGCTAAGGATGAGGTAGTGGGTAATGTTCCGCCGTGGTCGCAATAATGGCACGAAATCCCTTTTTCCTTCCTTTGTTCGCGGGACCTCCTCTTTGCATAGCCCGTGGGCACAAAAGCTAGGGTCAAAGATCTTTGTGGTAGGCTCTTACAGGCGAGAGCGAGGCTCAACAAGGAAATAGCGCAGGGACGTTTGAGGCAAAATAAGGCTACAACTATAATGTGAGAAGAATGTCGGGCAAGAACATAACTGATTGTGGTGAAATGCTTAGGGTCGGCCCGGCTCTTCCTGCATCACAGCTCAGTCTGGAGCGGCTGCCTCATCCCCTAGTAGGAGGATTTACCTACTCTTGGCTTTTAATCTTTTTCACCCCTGCCCATAAAAACTATTTATTTAAATCATGACCCGATATTTCGCAATGAATCACAGAGAGCGCCTCCTTAGGGCTCTTGAGCTCGGTTTAAATAAATAGTTTTTATGGAAAAGATTAAAAGAGGGGGAATTGTGAGGGACGAATGATCGGAAAGCCAGACTATGTTCCTAGGACCTCCTCCCTGCTTGGTGTGGGGAGGTTTGGGCTACATTCCCCCTTTCCTGGGGGTTTAGCCCTTGGCCGGGCCTCCGGCCATTACCCCCTATCCCTCTCCGGGACTCGGGGGTTACTGGCGTCATTGAGGTATTGTTCGACGTCGCCGTCATTAAAATGTTGCGCGCCGCAATGGGGTCGGCGTTAAAGACCTTGTTCATCGTCGTACACTTGAACAATCCTCGGTATACCCTTATACCACAGCCATCGCCATGCCATGGACACCTCGACAAGGTGCCCGAAGTGTGGGGCCGTGATAGATCATCTGGATTACTGGGAGAGGGTGATAAATGCGGGCGAGTACTGGCGGGATGGGCTCCGCGATGCAACCCCCAGCCATGTTGATAAATACTACTTCCTATGCCCGGAATGCGGCAGGATACTATTCAACAATATAGAGGCCGCGGAAAGGTTCCTGAGGGGTCAGCCGATAACAGAGGACAATACATGCCCAGAAGACTATTAACCCACATAACCCCCACTTTCTATTTCCCCCCAATCAGGGGAGAGCCCAAGAAATAAGGGGAGGCGTGTAGCAGGTGTTACGTGAGGTGGCCTGGCGTGAATGTTAGGCATGATGAGGGGGATGATAATGACGATACTCTTCGGCCTATTGTGAGCCAAGTTTATACTATGGCTGGCGGCAGCACCAGCTGGGATCAAGCGATAACCTATAGGTTATTATTGATTGAAGCGTGTAAGAAACTTGACTTCGATGCTGTTGTCGCGTTATCAGACTATTCTCTAACAACCAAGGATTATCAGCTGAGATACGTGGATAAGGATAGGTATGTTGATCATTGGGGCAGGGTGATGCAGGCTAATCCGAGAAGCAGGACAACCTTCTTCGTGGATGGCGTAGTGAAGACGCCGGAGGATCTGGAATCTTATGAGCCGCCCAATGCCTTCCACCCAGATATCTACGAGATGATGGAACATATAATGAGAAGTGTAAGGGGAGAGGATATTGCCGTGATAGGGCAATGTCATAGTGGCTGGCACTTCGCCTTCCAAGTCAGGGGAGGGATTGACAAGATCCTACTAGACCTCCATTATAGGCCCTCCTTCGCGAAAAAGCTATTGGATAAATTGGCAAGAGCTTGTCAAAGCTATGCTAAGGCGATGGTGGAGGTTGGCGTGGACGCTCTATGGGTTACAGATGACTATGCTGGGAAGAACGGCCCATTCATGAACCCGAGAATGTTTAAGGAGTATGAGCTCCCATACTTGAAGGCCATTGTCGACATAGGCAAGAGGCATAGTATCCCTGTCTTGAAGCATTCTGATGGAAACCTCTATCCCATACTAGATGACATAATAAACACAGGTATATCGGCGCTACATCCGATGGAGCCTGGAGTCATGGATATAGGGGATGTTAAGAGAAGATATGGGGACAAGATATGTGTGATGGGGAATGTTGACTGCAAGTACGTTCTCCCCTATGGAACGGAGGAGGACGTGAGGAGAGATGTTAGGAGATGCATAGATGCGGCGGCAGAGGGCGGTGGATTCATACTAACATCAAGCAACTCGCTTCACGCGAATGTGAAGGTAGAAAACATATTCGTAATGGTTGATGAAGCAAGAAAATATGGGAAATACCCGTTCTCTGGGAGAAGGAGTTGACAGCCTTCTAGGCGATTAGCTTAGCTTGGATATGCCTCGATGTTTACCCTGTACTTTCTCGCGATCTTGAGAAGCTTGTTCTGGCATTTCTTGATGTAGATCCTGTAGTACTGCTCCGGAATGTATAACCTTATGACGTTCCTGTCCTCCTCGATTCTGAAGTCCGGTATGTACTCTTGGAGCAGGCTCGTGATCTTGAATGCTGGCCTGCTCATGGCCTCTCCATGCGCCTCTCCCTTCTTTATCGGCACCACGAAGTTCCTCTCGCCGAAGACATAGAGTTCGAATTTCGGCTCATCCGTTAGGAAGTCCTTGACTATCACTGTAGGCCTGGCGAGGTCCTCTTTCTTCAGCCCGGCCGGCACTTTAACAGTCATCTCAAGGGAGTAAATCTTCTCAACTTCACCCTTATCCATGAATATAACAGTGTCTATTACCGAGGGCAACATGCCCAAGTCTATCCTGTTCGCTATCCTCTGGATAGCGTCTATCGGCGTTGTCGCATGTATCACGCCTATCATCCCTATACCAGCGAGCCTTAGGTCTATGAAGAGGTCGAAGTCCTCGGGCCCACGTATCTCGTCGAAAATTGTGTAGTCGGGTCTACTCAGCAAGAGGACATCGTGAAGCTCATTATGCCTCGAGGCGGCCTTCGAGTACTGGGTTATCTCAGGCGACACTTGAAGGTCTCGCGGGCTTTCAATGGTCTTAACGATCTTGTTCAGCGACTTGTAATGTTCGGCAAGGGCCTGCGCAAAGGTCGACTTACCCATACCAGGCGGCCCAGCTATCAATATCCCCTCCGCTTGCGTCTCCAGCCTCTCGATGACCTTCATCGGTAGGCTATAGTCCGCGAGCCTTCTCCTAATCTTCGGCTTGACTATCGTGAGCTCGAAGCCGTCTGAGAACGGCGGCCTAGTGGCCACGATCCTGAAGTCTCTTAGCTGAAATACCTTGACAGCCGGCTTATCGACCTCGAGGAAGGCATCTGTTCCCAGCGACGTGTAAGCCTCTCTCATGAGGTGGGTGAGGGTTAGCTCCATTTCCTCCCTCGTGACCGGCTTATCCAGTATCTCCTCGAGCCTCCAGCTTCTCGGCGAGCCCCGCTTAACCCTGGGCGGAAGCCCCTCCTTTAAATGCAGGCTCATAACCTCATCAGTAAAGATCTCATGGACGCGGAATGGGGGTGGCGGCATCTCATAAAGCACCTCAACCCCTAGAGATGAGGCCATCTTGGCCGTGATCGGGTCACATGTCACGAGGCTAGCACCTCTCCTCCTTGCCTCTTCAAGAATCGCCAGTCTATCACCATTGGAGCTCGCCCCAACATACTCAACAGCTATGCCTGCAGCCCTGCAGATATTTGCCAGCCTTTCAAGACCTTCGAGGGCCAATGTATCTCCCTCGGAGGCCAGTCTCTCCGCCTCCACCACGAGGCCGCGGTGTATGAGGACCTTACCCTCCTTGATAAGCCCACTCTCAACTAGGTGCACCACGGACTTGAGCTGAATCGCCAGTAAATCAGGCAGGTAAAGCCTTTCAACCATTCCTCCTACTTAGCTGGAAGCCGCCATAGCGTAGTAATAAATGATGCGGGGGTGCTTGAGGAGGAGGTAAAAGTCTTAAATACAACGCCTCCAGCTAGCCCTTAGAATGAGTAGCGCTCAAGCAGAGGAAGTTGAGAAGAAGCCGGAGGAGAAGGAGGCCCAAGAAGCCGAAAGGACGGTGGTTGCAGCACCCAAGAAGACCCTTAAATGGGGTATCGTCCACATATACTCAAGTTATAACAACATCATCGTCCACTTAACAGATCTCACCGGCGCTGAGACGATTGCTAGGGCGTCCGGCGGAATGTTCGTGGATGCTGGGAGGCTTGAGCCGACCCCATATGCCGCGACAAGGGCCGCGAGCTATGTAATGGAGATAGCGAAGCAGAAAGGAATAGAGGCCGTCCACATAAGGGTGAGGGCGCCTGGAGGAGTTAAGGCAAAGACCCCAGGGCCGGGAACACAGGCAGCAATAAGAGCAATCGCGCGATCAGGGGTAATAATCGGGAGAATAGAGGACGTGACACCAATACCCCATGACTCAGTCAGGAGAAAGGGCGGAAGAAGGGGAAGGCGGGTCTGAACAAGTCCCACGACCTCCTCCCCACTTAGAAAGTAGGGAGGTTTGGGCTACATCCCCTCTTTTTGAGGGTTTAGCCCTTGGCCGGGTCTCCGGCCATTACCCCTACCCTTTTCAGGGCTCGGGGTTACTGGCATTATCGAAATGCTATTCGACATTATTTAAACAATATGCTACGGTGAGGTCGGCGTGGATGCCTTGTTCAGCTGCATGTATCTGAATAGTCTTCCTTTTCATTCACCACTTTCAGAAGGACTCCAAAAATAGGGGCGGGTCTCTACTCCTAGGCTTATAGGCCATGACGAGGTATAGGGCCTTTTGAAGAGGCCGTCTCAATGTTGAAGAGGTATGGGAGGGAGGTGGCGAGGCCACTCAACCAAGAACATGAAGACTCCGATATGTATCAGCTATACGTGTTTAGGAGGAGGGTTTGCAGGAGGCTTGGGAAGTTCATGAAATGGGAGCATAAGAAGTATGGACGGCTACCGAGCAAGGAGGAGCTTAAGAAGGTTAAGAGCAAGCTATACGCATCCGAGATGATAAGGAGGAATATGGAGATAGCCGGGACAATGATTAAAGGAGGGATCATGCGAAGGGAAAGTGGAAATAAATAGATGAGAGGCTAAAATAGATGAGAGGCTAGTCAAAGAGTTCTGAAAGATTAAGGCCAGCAGAATACTAGTGTCTGAACCAGCTCACAGCCTTTGTAAACAGTCAATACTTCGAGCGGAAGGAGATGGGGGATATGTCTACGCCCGCCCCGCCTTTTTAACACTTGCAATAGTCAATGGGTCGGGTCAGAAAGGAGCTAATGAAAATAGGAGGGAGAGAAAGTATCTATGCTCACTTCGTTCTTCTAAGCATTGCTATAACTTCCTTAATGTCTGGATGAGATATAGCTCCCTGGGGGCATATCTTGTCGCAGGCATTGCAGCCAACCACGCAATTATATGGGTTAATGACTTTTTGCCTTCGGAGGATTCCCTTCGAGCACGAAGACGTCATGTGCACAAAATCTAACGCACGCGCCGCACCCTATACACTTACTCTCATCAATTGTTGGATACCATGGTATCATTTCACGAGGGACATTCAGCCAAGACATGATGACCACTCCTAGATCATGTAAGCTCATTCATGGTTAAGAACATCGGGTTATTGGGATGCTTTTTCAACAGCCTCCTTAATTCTCTTGAAGGCCTCCTCAACGGTCATATTTCTCCCGCCGGTTGCTCTTAGATCAAGCGGTATTAGCTGCCTCTCTATATCAAGTCCCTTCTTGTTGAAAACATCGCTGAAAAGCTTTTTCTGCATTGCTGGGTCGCATGCAGAAATGATGTATTTCACATCCTTGTCCCCTTCTTGGAGGAGGTCCTCTAGGAAGGCATCGCCATCCTTGACGCATAGCTGCGGGTGGACAACAGCGTATGCAACATCCAGCTCTGCCCTCACCCTATTGATCAGCTTCCAGAGATCCGGCACGAGCCAGCTAAAGCCCGGGCACTCGCCGGTGCAAACGCATTGAATGAATCTTTGGCTTATTATTCTCAGTCCTCATACAACCTCACCTCTGTAAGCCTTTTGAAATACTTGGGAATATTTGAGGATACGTATCAATAAATTTAAATACATTCATTTAAACGAACGCTCGAAGTTTGAGGGTTGGGCTCTGGTCAAGTAAAGCTTTTGCCCATTTGTCATAAGGAGGCAGATAATCTGAATATTTTACTAGTTTGCGGCGGCGCCGCTAACGTTGGTTTGGTTGGTTATCTGGCGGCAGTCGAGTTAACTAAGGAGGGAAAGGCGAGGATGTGCTGCATAACGCCCGTCGGCACGGGCATCGAGACTTACATAGATATAGCGAGAAGAGCTAAGAAGCTCGTGGTTATTAATGGCTGCCAAAATCAGTGTGCGAGTAGAGTTTTGGAGCAAGCTGGCGTGAAACCCGACCACGTTATCGTTGTCTCGGAGGTAATCAAAAAATCCCGACATTTGATATAAACGAGGAGGATGTCCAGCTCGTGAAGAGGAAGATTGAGGAGGCTTTAGAGGATTGAATCTTCCGAGAGTAGGCTTGGTGGTATGCAATAGCGGCGGATCAAATACTGGGCATCTAACCGGCTTGGCAGCGATTCGCGTAATCAACGAGTTTGGTAATCGGATTGGGATATGTTCATTGCCAGCGCTGGCGAATAACGTGCCGAGACAGGTGGCGCTAACGAAAAGCATTAAGCATCTGATAGTGGTTGATGGTTGTCATAATAGATGCGCAAGTAAGATCTTAAGCCAGCTTGGCATAAGCTATGACTCATATATCAATCTGGAGGAGTTGGGGATCAAGAAGTTGGGACCATTTACAACGCTGGATTATACTGAAGAGGAGTTGGAAAAGGTCTATCAAACTCTTGCCTCGAAGGTGAGGGAATTGCTTAGCGAGGAGTATAAATAGCATTAAGAATGAAGAAGGGAAGCTTACTGCGTACACATAAGCCTGCTACTGTACTTGATTATAGCTGTGGTCGTTATAAATGGCTTTGAGACTGTCTTACTTATTTAATGATCTTGAAGATTTGCTTTACCAGCTTTTCATTGGCTATCTTGTAAAAGACCCATTTGCCTTTCTTTATGGGTTTGACTAATCCGCTTTCTCTCAGCATCCTGAGATGATATGATATGAGCGGTTGTCTTAGCCTAAGGGCAATCATAAGCTCGCAGACGCACATGCTCTCCTTCTCAAGTAGTTTTAGAATCCTGATCCTAATAGGATCTGCTAATGCGGAAAAGATCTTAGCAGCATATTCTGCTCTCTCCTGCATGACCACTTCATCGGAGAGTTTTTGAATTTTGCGGATATATTCTTTCGCATCAAGCGTCTTAACACCCTTAACCTTAAGAAGCTTGGCCACAACATTCTTTAGAGTGCTGTAATTTCTTCTCAAGGCTCAGAATAGCCTGTTTGCAGCCTTATAAGAGGATTCTAGCGGGACGTAAAGGTTTAGACCTGCGAGCTTAACCCCTATTCTGGTTATGTCAGGGCTTGTTGTCGGTGTGGATCTGGGTGCGACAAATATCCGGGCGGCGCTGGGCAGTGTTGAATCCGGAATTCTCAGGAGGGTTGAGGAGAGGACTGTTCAATCAGAGTCTTCGGATGATGTAATTCAGCAGTTTATCCGCCTGATAAGAACGGTCTCGGCAGGCGACTTGGATAAGGTTAAGGCTATTGGAATAGGGTCGATAGGACCTCTTGATTGCTGGAGGGGCGTGATACTAAACCCGCCGAACGTTCCATTCAAGAACGTGTACATAGTCGAGACCCTCCGGGATTTGTTCAGGGTTCCGGTTTATTTGCTTAATGACTGCACGACTGCGGCCTTGGGGGAATGGATTTTTGGGGCTGGCAAGGGGTTGAAGAACCTCGCTTACATAACGCTTAGCTCGGGCGTTGGTGGGGGCGTTATCGTGGATAACGTCCTCTTAATTGGAAAGGATGGAAACGCCGCTGAGATAGGGCATATGGTGATAGACTTCGAGGGAAGGCTAGCATGCAACTGTGGTGGTAGAGGACATTGGGAGGCATACTGCTCGGGCGTCGGGATACCGAAGCTCGCCAAATATCTGGTCGAGAGCAGGCCGGTTAATTTCCATGGAACATTGACAGAGGATTTCGTGAAAAGGGATGAATTATCCCCCAAAACCCTCTTCGAGTTGGCGAGGAGGGGGGATAAGGGGGCTCTTGAGCTCGTCGAGGAGGTTGGCAGGCTTAATGCGATAGGCTTCGCCAACGTCAACACGCTTTATGACCCGGAGCTGATCACAGTCGGAGGCTCGATTGCGCTGAATAACCCAGAGCTGGTGCTTAAGCCGATAATCGCGAATATTGGGAAATATACCGTGAATAGGGTCCCCAAGATAATTATCACGCCGCTTGGAGGTGATGTTGTTTTATATGGCGCGATAGCCCTGGCCTCGAACCCGCCCAGAATCCTCACTCAGGGGATGAGATGAGGATTTGAAGCTAATTTTTTAGAGCCATGTTTGGATCTTAATTGCCGACATGAGGCTGAGGGATCTTCAAAAGCTTATGGCTGAGATCTATCTCGATCGTGATAGTCAAAGGGGTCCTGAGAAGACGCTTATCTGGATGCTCTCGGAGGCTGGAGAAGTTGCGGACGCCTTTCTGAAGAATGATAGGAAGGGCTTGGAATATGAAGTTGCGGACCTTCTCGCATGGCTCCTCAGCTTTTGCAATGTGGTTGGAATAGATCTCGAAGACGCTGTTTTAGCCAGATATGGGTCGGGATGTCCGACCTGTGGCTCAAAGCCCTGCCAATGTCCCATGAAATAGCATGGGAATCCTTTAATTTTATTATTCTTAAGCTTTAGGCTTGATGCGTGGTTATGGCAGGATAGCTGAAGTAGATCTGGCAGATGGCAGGGTGCGCACCTATGACCCCGATGAGCGGCTCATCAGGGATTTCATTGGGGGTAGGGGCTGGTGTGCGCAGATAATCTTCGAGAACCTTGATGATATAATTCATGGAACCCATCCATCGAATGTTCTCGTGGTTGCAACGGGTCCGCTGGCGGCGACGGGTTTTCTCGGCGGATGCAAGACGAGTTTCGCGGCGATAAGTCCTCAGACCGGCATATATGGGGACAGCAGTGTCGGCGGATACTTTGGCTATATGATGAGGAGGGCTGGCATAGACGCGCTGGTGATAAGGGGTAGGGCTAATGCACCGAGCTACCTCTTAATTGATGATGGACGGGTCGAGGTGGTCGAAGATCCAAGCCTATGGGGGATGAGCTCGAAGGATGCCGACCGCGTGCTCCGGGAGAAGTATGGAGACTGCTCGATAGCGACGATAGGGGTTGCAGGCGAGAAGATGGTAACCTATGCCTCAATAAACGTGGATTGGGGGCTTAGGGAGCGGAGGCACTCCCAAGCCGGGAGGACGGGCATGGGCACGGTGATGGGCAGCAAGAATCTCAAGGCGATCGTGGCTCGTGGGAGCGGATCCGTGGATGTCGCGGACCCTGAGAGGCTTAGAGAGGTGAATAAGAGGCTCATGGAGGAAGTTAGGTCAAGCCCGGCATATGATAGCTGGATGAAGTATGGAACGACAATGACTGTTGAGTGGGCTAACGGCGTGGAGGCCCTTCCAACATATAATTTCCAGAAGACCGTTTACGAGTATGCTGACGCGATCTCGGGGAGAGCTATCCACGAGTCTCAGGCATATGTCTCCGCCTGCGCGAACTGCATAATACCCTGCGGCCATGCTGTGAGGGTTGATGACGACTTCGTCGTTGTTGATTATGAGAACCTCGGGATGCTGGGCTCAAACCTCGGATTAAGAACCCTTCAAGAAGTTGCTAAGGCGAATTATCTCTGCGACTACTATGGCATTGACACGATAAGCGCGGGATCCGTAATAGCATTCTTGATAGAGTGTTTCCAGAAAGGCTTGGTAACTAGGGATGAGCTCGGCTTCGAGATCTCGTGGGGTGAGGCTGAGAAGATCTACAAGGTCATAGAAATGATAGTTTATAGGAAAGGGATAGGGAGCCTCCTAGCACAAGGCGTTAAGGCTGTTGCTAACTATGTTAAGAGGGGCTCGGAGAAATTTGCAATGCATGTGAAGGGTCTAGAGATAAGCGCCTATGATCATAGGGCCGCTACGGCCATGGCCCTCAGCTACGCCACATGCGATATAGGAGCACATCATAACAGATCTTGGGCGATAACATATGATGTCGAGGTTGGAAGGACGAATTACGGCCGCGACAAGGCTGAGAGAGTGATTTACCTCCAGCACATTAGACCATTATTTGATATGCTTGGGGTATGCAGGCTTCCATGGGTCGAGCTGAAGATCGACCCGAACATCTATGCAGAGGCCTATTCCGCGGTCACGGGTAGGGAGGTGACGCTTGATGAGCTCCTCAAGTGCTCCGAGAGGGTCTGGAATCTAGTGAGGGTCATCGCCTACCTCAAGAAAGGGGTATGCGCAAAGGATGACAACCTCCCAGCGAGAGACTTTGAGGACCCGGTGCCGGAGGGAGAGACCAAGGGAACAACCTTGGATAGGGAGAGGTTCGCTGAGCTGCTTAGAACATATTATGAGCTGAGGGGCTGGGATGAGAATGGCATACCAACTCCGCAGAAGTTGATGGAGCTGGGGTTGGATGAAGCGCTAGCCAAGCTCCACCCATCCACGCAAGGAGCCGGAGGAGGCCGAACATATGAGTTCGAGTTCTAGGGAATGCTCACAGTATAGTCTGTCATCATTTTGAAGGGATAACCATAATAATTGTGCCGAGCTCATTAGTTGTGCCGGGATTATGCCGAGGAGGCCGAGAAACCCCTCATCGCCGAGATATAAGGCTAGGATGGGTTATGAGGGTGAGTACTACCTCGTGAGAATGTTCGCCGACCGGGGTGAGCCCGGGACATACGCTGTTAGGACCCCTGGAAGTGGCTCTGGAAAGCTTCCGAAGCCGGATGTGATTGCGGTGGACTCGGGCGAGCTCCTAGCAATTGAGGTAAAATCCACGAACAAGTCATATGTGCTCCTTAACAGCTCCCAAGTGGAGAGGCTTCTCGAGTTCTGTAGGCTATTCATGGTTAGGTGCCCACACTGTGGGGCCGAGATAAGGCCGAAGCCCATCATAGCCGCTAGGTTCCTTAACAGGGAGTGGAGCTTCACCGAGATACCATTGAGCTGGAGGGGGTCCATTATGCTGAGGATGTCTGATCGAGCTTCTGGCGGCGGCCGATTACCCTCCCGCCAGCGGGCGGAAGACGTGGAGAGAGCATCTCGATAGATGAGAGCTCTAGAAGATGCTGGCTCAGGAAGTGGCTCAGCGTCGGCGCATTCTTAACCCACTTCCGCTCACTTGGCTTGGAGAGATACCCTATCAAGACTAAGGCTTGGAGGAGATTCCCAACTCTCCTTCTCTTGTTCCTATCGATCTTGACGTCATCGGGGAGCCTTTTGATGACGTCGGTGAGCGTGAATGGCTCCTCGCTTATCGAAGCGATCGCGGAGAGTATTTTCTCAACATCCTCAGCTTTGAGCTTCTTAGCCCGCCATGAGAGCATCATTATTATCGGATTCATTTTCCGGTTGCTCAAGCGCCGCTCGCCTCCAGTTTCTTCAAAAGAACATCGGGCGGAATGATTAGTGATTTGCCGCATCTACACGTAAACCTTAGCTTATATCCCTTAGACGTGAGCTCCCCGAGTTCCTCAGCTGCTGGGGCGATTGCCACCGATATCTCCCCGCATGACGGGCACTTTATCCTAAACCTTCTGCCCCTATCCAGCGTCTTAAGCTCTACAGCCTCGCCGCTCGGTGTAATGGCCTCGAGCAATGGCTTCGGCTGCTCGGCTGGGGTGGCTGGCGGCTTAACCTCCACGAGCTTCCTGAGGGATTCCAGCTCCTCTCTCAAGGCCTCATTCTCCTCCCTCAACCTCTTAACCTCCTTCTCAAGCTGGTCGAAGGCCTTCTTGGGGACGAACTCGCCCCTCACATATGGCATGATCAGCGATGCTAGATCATCCTTAACCTTGTTTAGTATGTGAGGCTCGAGGGGCTTCAGGGCAGGGAGTTCCCCCCTTTTAATCTTCAAGATCCTTTGGAGATGCGTGACGAGGGGCTCGAGATCCTCTACCTCGACGCCGCCCGGCTCTGTGAAAAGCTTTAGAATGGAGTAGGCAGCTGCGAGCTCGCCCTCAAGTATCTCGAGATAAGACTGCCTGTCCCCAATCTCCTTCTCGATGGCCGCGAGTTTCGTTCGCTCTTCCTCCAGTCTCCTCCTAATCTCCCCTATATCATTCCGCGCTCCAAGAAGCTGCGCAACCTCATTCTGAAGCGAGTCCCTCTCAGCCCTCAGCCTATTCACCTCGGACTCAAGTCCATCGAGCATCCTGCGCATTTCTTCGAATGATGCCCTATACCCGATGAGTGCCTCGAGCTCCGATTTAGCATTCTCCAGCCTCTTAGATACCTCGTTAAGCTCCGCCTCGGCCTGTTTAATGCTCTCCTCCAATGCCTCCCGCGCCCTCCTCAAGTCCTCCAGATCCCCAGATATCTCATGTATCTCCTCGATCTCCCTGAGAAGCCTCTTTTTTTCGCTCTCGAGATTTTCAAGGTTCTTCTCCATCTCCTCAATCATCTTCTCAAGTTCCCTGATCGAGGTCTCATAGCTCTCAATATTCTTCAGTCTATTCACTATCTCTTCGACATCATATCCAGCCTCCTTCATGAAGCTCAGGGCCTTCAAGGCCCTCTCGAGATCAGCTAGATCGAGCCCCCTCATCTTTAATGCCTCGACAAGTTTTCCAACGCCCTGAACAGCCTCTAGGGTCAGCTTATATTGTTCCATGTATAGCTTGAAATCCTCCTCCATTTGCTTTCGCTTCTCCATGAGCTGCTCGATGGAGTATCTGAGCTTGACCTCGTCGCTCACGAGCTTCTCATAGGCCTTGACTAAGGCCGCGTAACTCTTCCCGTAACGCCTCTCAAGCTCCCTCAATTTTAGAGCCGTGGTTATGTAACGCTTAACCCTCGCCTTATTCCAGCCGAGATCCTCGACCAGCTTGATAAAAGAGAGAAGTTTCTCACGCGGTATAGGGATCTCGATCCGCGGACTCTCAGCGATGATCAGCTCAAAATCCTCGCTATCCAGATCTTCTACCACGCGATCTTATCAGCCTGAAATAGGATATAAAAATAGTGGTTTCGCCGGGGAGGTCCGGAACCCTATCTCTACCGACTATCTTCGCCTAAATCGTCTTGGAGGCCTTCTCTCGCCAAAGCTCATCTGAGGCTGGGGGGTCTCTGAGAGGTTGTTATCTAAGTTTACCTCTTCTATGACCTCATCGACCTCCTCAACCGATCCATATCGCCCCAAGTTAAGCTGCATCTTCCCCTTGAAGAGCTTAATGAAACCGTTTGTTACCTTAATGGTCGAGCCCTCCCTAACATTGTCTATCCTGTCATCCCAGAGGATCAGGTTTATTGCTCCTGTCTCATCAGCTATAAGGGCCTCGCTAAGCCTATGTTCCTTCTGATCATATTGCGATGAAACAACCCTTTCTGGCGATTTGCTGACAACCTTCGCGATCAGATTTACGTTCCTAGAGCGCGGATTTAGCTGGCCTATCTTTACCAATTCACTCATTTCCTTTACGACTCCTTACTCCTTTTTGGACGACATCCTGTCCATCGCCCATTATATAAGTATATTTGTTCATTTCTGCTGAAGGCATGTGCGGAGGATCTCCAGCGCCCTATCCTTTCCCAAGTCCCATAAGAAGGGGCCGAGCCTCGGCCCGCTCTCCCTACCTAGGAATATCATGTATAGCTTCTTGAAGAATTCCCTCGGGGCTAAGCCCACGCTCCTTGCCGCTTGGAAAATTGCCGACTGAACCTCATCAGGGCTCTGCGCCGCCTCAACAAGCCGGATAAGCTCCATGATTGCCCTCCTTTCCTCCTCGGATAGCTCGACGGGCTTCTTCTCAACCGCGCCCAGATCCCTAGCATAATTTATCGCGAGCTTTATCTTTTCCACGGCCCTCTCATCAAGCTCATAGCCGTATTTCTGGAGCCTGGCCATGATGAACTCGAGCTCTCTCCCTTCTGGCGCGACTAGGGCCAGCTCCACGATCAGCGAATACGGTATATGGGGAGAAGGTCTCTCAGGGGGTCTCAGGAGATGGGAGTACAGGTATAACCCCTTAAGCCTAGCCCTCTCCAATTCATTATCCACCCTAATCCTGTCGAAGTATACATCCTCCAAGTAGTCCAGCTCGTCCATTAGCTTGGGTATTGTCTGGAGTGTTAGCACACGGGTCCCGACAGCCCGCTTGAAGAGCAGGAGGAGAAGGCTCTGGGGCGTACCATACCTGTACCAAAGCTGGGGTGTGAAGACGTTTCCAAGGGATTTCGAGATCTTTCTACCCGACGCGTCCAAGAACATCTCATACCGCACGTGCATTGGGGGCTCGAATCCCAGAACTTCCTTTGAGACCCAGTCATTCACCTTGACGGAGTCCGCGATATCCTTTCCATATGCCTCGAATCTTATGTCTAGGGCGGCCCACCTTGCGGCGAACTCCGTCTTCCAAGCGAGCTTGCCATCATCCCTCCTGATATCAGCCTCGCCCTCATAGCCGCATCCCTTAAACCACCTCCCCCTAACCTCCACACCGGCGCATCTATATCTCACAACCCTCCTCCCTGGATCATACTCATAGGCCTGCGTGGTGTAAATCCTCCCACAATTCCTGCATACCGCAAAATATGGAAGAATTTGCTTGAACTTCGTTTGGCCTGTCAGCTCCTCAATCTTCTCCCCAATCCTCTTAGCATTTAGCAGGATCACGTGTATCTGCTCGGCTAGGAGTCCGGAGGCATAGGCCTGCCTCCCCGACATGTATCTACACTCTATCCCAGCTTTCTCGAGTCCATCTCTCAGCATTCCACCCATGTGCGCGGCGAATGACTCATGGCAGCCATATGGGTCCGGGATTGATGAGACGGGCTTAAGGAGATACTCCTCGAGCTCTTTTGGCATCCCCGCCGGAACCCTCCTAAGACCGTCCATGTCATCGGTGAAAGCTATGCACTCCGAGTCATATCCGAGTTCTCTCAGCGCAAGGGTTACACCATAAGCCCTCACGGCGTCCGCCATACTGCCCACATGCGGTATTCCCGAGGCACCAAGCCCACTTTCAGTCCTTATCACATCCAGGTTCCTACCAAGCCTCATCTCCCTCTCAACAAGCTCAGCAGCCACCTTATCCATCCAAGTCCCATGCCCAATAACCTCCCTCGGCATATCCGGTAAGATCTTAGACAAAAGGGTAGTATAAGGGGATCTCTTAAGGATGGGATGAATAAACTCGCAATCCATAAAGAGAATAAATGTCTTGAGATCGAAACATGTATCATGTCATACTTTCTTGATTGTCTTGGTTCCTACCTTGTGTAGGTCTGCTGGCAAGTTTTAGGGCTTTCTCCAGTTTTGGCTCAGGCAACCAATTCCCATAACTATTCTTGATCTGGAAAAGGGCCGGGTTAATCTCCCTTATCATGCCCGCGAATTCTCCTGATGGTGTTCAGTTTGTTAGTTTTCTACCGTAAACGCATCGGGATCTCTTGTCATAGCTTGCGTCGAATCCGGCTTGTCTAAGCCTCTCGAGCACTCCTTTCCACATTCTCCTGCCCCTATGTATTCCCGGCTGGCCGATATAGTGAACAATTCTGCCCCCGGGCTTGAGGGCCTTAGCGAGCTTCCTGTAAAACTCTAGGCTGTAGAGGTTTCCTGCTAGGGGTATTCTCGGGGGATCATGGATCACGGCGTCGAACTCGTTCTCGAACTTGTCCACGACCTCAAATGCGTCACCGATCATGAGTTCGACTCGATCATCCTCCAGCTCCCATGACCATGGGTTTAGGGCGGCGAGCCTCAACACGTTTTCATCCTTCTCTATAGTCAGGATGGAGCAGGCACCTCTCCTCAGGGCCGCTATTGCTGTGTATCCGAGCCCCGTGCAGACATCAAGGACCCTTCCGCATCGGATACTCCCCAAAAGAGCCACTTTCATCTCCGAGTCCACATCAGGCGTGACATCGAGAATCCTATGCATATGTATGCCATCTATCTCGAGGGTTGGAGGCTTGCCCCACTTGACGAGGACGAGCTTATAAAAGTGCTCCGAAGCTATTGAGAGCGGCACAAGCTCTCCGCCTTCGATCATGTAGATATCCCTCTCTCTAGAATAGGCGATGCTAACGTTATCCCAGCTGAGCTCCGCGTCACCATAGCGTATACCATGCTCGAGGAGCTCAACCTCAACATAGCTCCTCCCAAGATCCAGCGACGTCCTAACGCTTCTAAGGCCGCGGCGCCTACCCTCGAGAAGCCGCCCAGCAACCGGGCTGCATATCAGCGGCCTCCTAATAGCCCTAAACCTCATCCAATTATAGGCATGAAAAGGGCAATATTTTAGAAGAATTTCTTAGGAAGTCTGTAAATCTCTTGGGGAGGGAGAATTGAAGTTAATAGTAGTGTCGGAGGCCGACCCAACCTCGATACTGGCTGGAAGGCTTCTAATCGAGGGATACGGCTTCAAGCCTATTGGGGATAGGCTCTATGCCAAGGGCGATATACTTCTCAGGGTGATTGCTGAGAAACATGTTTACGTTAATGGGCTAGGCGAGGACTTGAAGCCTGAGCTTCAAGTCGTCGCTTCATCCCACAGGTCAGAGGCTGGGATAAGAGCCCTCCTAACACACCCTGTTGGCAACTGGGGCGATGAGGCGCTTGTGGGAGGCCTTCCAAGGACCTTGTCGCCGACGAGCGCTATAGCCCTATATGGTGCTTTGCGGGCGCTTCATGACGCAGCCTCAGAGCTCGGGCTCGAAGGATGGAACATCGGGATGGAAGCAACACATCATGGCCCAGCCACATCCGTGCCGATAATCTTTATCGAGGCTGGAGGGCCATTGGAGGAGCCGGATCAAAAGGCTGTCGAAGCCGTTGCTAGAGCATGCATCGCGGCTTGTGAGACGTGCTCCGGCCCCCCACCTGCCATAGGATTCGGTGGAGGGCATTATGCGCCATCATTCACGAGGCTTGCCTTGGCCGGCGAATATTCCTTCGGCCACATGTGCCCAAAATATGCCATGCCGGTTGATAGGATGATGATAGAGCAGGCCTTCGAGAAGACTATCGAGAAGCCTAGGCTCACGGTTATAGACTGGAAGGGGTTGAGGGGACAAGATCGCGACCTCCTACTCTCGATCCTAAAGGATCTCGGGGTGGAGTGGGTAAGAGTTTAAAGGCCTATGTGAACGCCGTTTAAAGAATAAGCGTTCTAGGCTTTTTGACCCTTCCTCCCTCTTCTCATTGGGAGGCTTTCGGGGGGCTCCCCACATCTATCTGGCACCGGCCATCAAAAGAGGTTTTAGGGAGCTTGGCATTCATGTACTCCTCGTAGTAGCGTTTCACTAGATTCTTCACAGCTATCACATCCCTATCTTCTTCTAGGCCGCATCTTTGACATTTCCTTAATCGGCGCCCATTCGAGCTCTCCTCTAGCTCACCTTCGCATACTAGGCATATTTTCGAGGTATACGCTGGATCAACGTATTTCACGTGTAATCCATGGAGCCTCGCCTGATATTCTAGTATTTGCTGGAACCTTTTATATGACCAGCGGTGTATCCGCCCATTAAGCTCCCTAGAGCCCTTATCCTCCTCATTAAGGCGCCTGAGATCCTCCATCACGATTACCGTCGCGCCAACTTCCCTGGCCTCACCGATAACTTCCTTGGCCACCTTATAGTAGATTTCCCTGACCCTATGCCTCTCACGGCCCTTATACTTCCCCAGCAGCCTCGCCCATAGCCCTTTGCCACGAATCCTCGACTGTATCCGCCGGCGCTTAAGGAAATATCGCGTCCTAATAATCCCCTCATCCGTCTCAAACCTCTCAATGAAATCATCGCTTCCATATACGATGACGTTCTCGTTAACATCAACGGCGATGATCTTGACATCTGCGCTCACCTCCGGCAACACAACGGCCCAGCGAAATGCGATGTTCAGGTAAAGGTCGCTATCATCCCTTAGCACCAGCCGCGCCTCACCCAGTTTCATCCCCTTAAACCTCTCATGATGCTTCCCATGGAGCAGCTTCAGCGTGATTCACCTTCCACCATAAACAGCTATTGAAACCTTCCAGCCCTCGACATCAAGTTTGAATAATTGCCTGTCAAGCCATATTGTCCATCCCTTAAATATTGGTTTCTTCCTTTCACGCATCCCCAGCTTCTTCAGCTCTATGAAGGACTCGTAGATGCTGCCGGCATGCCTGCAGGCAGTAAAAATATAATGCGATGGCGGTGTTGGATATCTTTGCCGTAGCTCGCGGTACTTTGCATGATACAGGCCCATAAAAACTGGTGATCTCATGTGAGTGGACATGTTCTATGAGCTCATTCACGATCCTCCTACTCACCTCTGAAGCCTTCGCATTCCTCGAAGACCTCGTAGAGTAGGCTTCTCAGCTCCCCGCAGACATGGTCCATTACCTTGCCAACATATCCGCGATATCTCTTGGCGAAATCATCGAGTATCCTGAGCTCATCATGGACAAGCGTCCTAACAATGATTGATGGCGGCCTGTATCGCTCGGCGGCAGCAAGCGTCAAGTCCACATAATCCACGACCCTGATGAACTCCCTTAGGAGGCCTGCTTCCTCGAAGGCATCTACATAACCATCCATACTTGTCACAATACCCTCCCAATACGCGCCTGCCCTTATTCGTTGGGGAGTAGCCTGAAAGTGGAAGATTATTATGATAATGCCGAGATGCCGGGAAGCTGGCTAAACATAGGATTCCATGGCGATGGAAGGACCTCGGAGCAGGCATTCATAATACCGTCAGGGAGGAGACGATGTCAGGTATTTCACGGCGAGGGGCGTGAGGGAGGGCGATAGAAGTGTAACGAGATGCGACATGATCAGGATAATGGACTGGAATCAGCTGATCGAATACCTCGGGGATTTCTGGGGGAGATGTGGGACGCCATGCTATTCAAGCTGAAGACCGTCGAGACAAACATGCCATAAAGCCGAAGCCCACATCACAACACCCCATATTTTTATCTCCCATTTTCAAGATAGACCCCAAAGAATAAATCTCGGAAATGCAAGAGTTTTTAGAGAAACGGCTTGAGAATAATAGTCAAGGCATTCGCTACCCTCCGGGAGATATTTGGCGGAACAGGGATTCTTTATCTCGAGCTCCCCGAAGGCTCAACTATCAAGGACTTGCTGGAGAAGCTTAGAGAGCAGTATGGCTCTAATCTCGATGTTAGTGGGTTTGTGGATGAGAACCCTAGTGTGAAGATCCTGGTAAATGGGAGGGAGATAACATATTTAGATGGTTTAGGGACTAGGCTGAGGGATGGTGACTCGGTCGCCTTTATACCACCGGTCGCAGGTGGATAAATTATCGCCCGAGGAGCTCGAGAGATATGATAGGCAGCTAAGGCTCCTCGGGTTCGACGTCGAGAGCCAGCTAAAACTGAAGAGATCTAGGGTTCTAATTATCGGCGTTGGAGGTCTTGGATCCGCCGCAGCTCTTTACCTCGCCTCAGCTGGCATTGGTTTCCTGAGAATAATTGATGATGGCTATGTTGAGCTCAGCAACCTGAATAGGCAGATACTCTATAATACCGGAGATCTGGGTAGGCGAAAGGTCGAAGTGGCTGCTAAGCGCCTCAGAGAGCTGAACCCGGAGATCGAGGTTGAAGCTTTGGGGGAAAGGCTGACGGAGGAAAATGTCAAGCAGATTTTATCGGATGTTGATCTGGCGGTGGACTGCCTCGACAACTTCAGGGCCAGGTTCATACTTAATGATGCATGTGTGGAGCTTGGGAAGCCGCTTATCCATGGCGCGATATATGGGGCTGAGGGTAGGCTTATGACTATAATACCGGGTAGGGGGCCGTGCTTGAGATGCCTCATACCGCGGGAGCCCGCCGAGCATGATAAGATCCCGGTTCTGGGGCCTCTCCCGGGGGTGATCGGGGCGCTTGAGGCTCTAGAGGCAATAAAGGTCATCACAGGGCTTGGCGAGCCGGCAGTAGGGAAGCTCATAATCATAGATGGAATGGACCTCTCCTTCTACAGGATAGAGGTCAGAAGGAATCCGGGTTGCCCTGCATGCGGGAAAATAAAAATTGAGGGGATATAGAGGCCTAGATTATTCCAAGGTTTTTCAAGGTCTCCTCGGGAACTCTTCCATCAGGGTCATATCCATGCTTCCGATAATATTCATCGAGCATCCTCTCGAACATCTCCCTATCATAGACCTGGCCGTGGGACGATGGCTCCTCGAAGAACCTCCTAGGCAGTATATCATCTTTCCGGGAGAAGCCATGGAGCTGGTTGAAGTACCTCTCCTGCGTCCAGATCCTCTCCCCTATTTTATCTAAGTCATCTGGTGTGACCTCTATCCCGGTTAGCCCGGAGTAGAGGGCGGCGTAATCTTCCTTCGTCATCGCGAAGCTGCTGAACTTACAGAACGTCATGCTGTCCAAGACCGCGAACAGCCTCTCGAAGTATATCACGACATCCACCTTGCCATCATATGCCAACGGATCCGTCTTGTATGGTATGCCGAGGACCTCAGAGGAGATCGCGTAGGCCCTTAGGTGGCAAGCCCCCCTATTCGACGTCGCATATGTGAGCCCCATGCCCTTAGCACCTCTAGGATCATATGCTGGTATACTCAGCTTCTTCACGGACATGGAGATCTCGGGAGCGCCAAGCTTCTCGGCAGCACTCGCCCCTCCCTCAGCCAGCAGGTTCCCGAGCTCTCCTTCGCGATAGGCAATTTTCTTGATGAGCTCGATGAAGGCGTCCGCATCACCCCATTTCACGGAATCCTTTATCAATCCCTTCTCAGAGGCCTCACAAGCGACGGCAAGCGTATTCCCCAGTTCTATTGTGTCGAGACCATAGGAATTTGCGAGGTAGTTCAGGTATGAGACCGCCTCGATGTGGCCCAATCCTGTCATGGCTCCAAGAGCCCAAACTGTCTCGTACTCGGGGCCCTCGCTCTCATGCTTGAACTTCCCATCCTTAACTTCAGACTCTCTCTTGCAAGCTACGGGGCACATAAAGCATGTCCACTGCCTTCTCAGGATCGTCCCGCGGAGGTTCTCGCCCGAGATATAATATGCCTCTTCAAATATCGTTTGCTTCGCGTTTCTCGTCGGAAATGCTCCCAGCTCGTTGATCACGTTCACGAGGACTGCCGTCCCATAGACGGATAAGCCGCCCTTGCCAGGGCTTGTTATATCGCTCTCCCTAATTCTCCTAAGCGAGTCCTCGATCGCCCTCTTGAACTTGTCCGGGTTTGCTGGCTGAGGCTTCCTCTTTAGGTCGGGGAGCATAATGAGTCCCTTAACCCTCTTGCTCCCCATCACAGCTCCTGTGCCACATCTCCCGGAAGCCCTGCCGCCGGGAGCAAACCTGCTGAAATGCATGATGTTCGCGAACTTCACCATGTTCTCTCCAGCCGGCCCAATACCATAAAACACGGCCTCCGCACCATATCTCCTCTTAACCGATTGATATGCGTCAAATGTGGTCTTGCCCCAGAGAGCCTTCGCATCCTCGATCGTGATCGTACCGTTCTTGGCGACTAGTAGAACAGGCTTATCAGATGCATTGGTAAGCACCACACCATCGAAGCCAGAGAGCTTGAGCGCCGGGCCAGCATATCCGCCGCAATGGCTATCAGCGAATGCGCCTGTTAACGGGGACCTAGTGATAGCGGCAATCCTGTTTGAGAGGGGAGCATCGCTACCAGTCATCGGGCCGACCATTATCACTAAAATGTTCTCGGGTGATAGTGGGTCCTTGCCAATAGCATGCTTCAGGAGGAATCTTCCACCAAGACCTCTCCCACCGATGAACTTTGCGGCCTCATCTTCATCAACTTCCAGATACTCAACGCGCTTCTCCGAGAGGTCAACCCATGCTATCCTATTTGCATAACCACTAACAGACGTCACAAAGAAGTAATGTCAGAGCTATATATAAAAGTCTTTATGTCCTTCACCATGAAGTATGCCCGCTCGCCCCGAATCATGAACGGTATAACGAATACGTGCTCGGCCTCCGGTTCCCCATCACATGTCTCGATCCTTATGTGCAGGTAGTCCCCGGCATGGTGACATCAATAAACTTCTCATCTCATCTTCTTTGGTCTCTCCTCCCCTCCTCTCGGCCTCCTCCGTGAGCCTCCTTATATTCCCCTCATTCATAGGCTCTAGGAACGGCCTCTTCATCAATAGCCTGACGCCTCCAACCCTCCTAACAATCTCCATGCACATTTTATCACCTCTCATTGTTAACGATTATGGTGTAGCTCGGCTCAATCCCGCGTACAAGCCTACCTCTCTCCCTCACGTAATATGATGTATCCCTGTCGGGATTATGGTTGGGGTCGTCATTCGAAACTCTTCCAGCATTCTCCAAAACTCCTTATTCCTAACCTCATAGACCTCGAAGCATGCATCATAGTTACCCCTGAATCAGCCTACCGTAGCCCTCATGCTCACACAGCCGAACATGATTGAGAGCCCGCCATTATTTCTTGGAGTCTCCCCGGAAGTGGAGAATGAAGGGAGGGGGAGGCTATTCAAATGCATGCGGCTGAACTCTCAGAAAGAGAGAATGTAGCCCCAAACCTCCCCACACTAAGCAGGGAGGTCATGGCAGACTTATCCCAAGTTTTTCTTCATTTGCTTGGCCCTCATCGCAGCATTAATGTCTACGGGTTTTCCGGTTTAGGGCCTCGGTTATGAATGATTGAAGCCTCAGCCTGCATTCCCTTAGTTTACTTTCGACCCTCTTCCTCGCTCTAGTATTCCAGTAGTCCTTCGCCTTAATTTCCTCAAACCATTTCTCAAGTGATTCCAGAGCGTTTTCAAGCTCCTCCGCCTCCTCTTCCGAGACATTCCCCTTCTCGATATTCTCCCTTATTTCGCGCAAAAACTCCTCGCATTCCTCCAATAGTTCTAGGTACTCTCTATTCCTGCTCTCCCGGAATATCTCAAACAGCTCTTTAGCATACCTTCTTTTCAATGGTTTCGAAATCATGATTATCGCCTTATTGATCTCCGAGTCAAGTAGTATCTCCTCGACATCTCTCTCAACTTCCTTCCTGTATGGGATTAGGCAGAGTGAGAGGTTCGGGTAGATTCCTCCCAAGTTCCTCAATTTTCTCCAAAGCTTAACCCTGATCCTAGATGGAGAGTTTGAGGAATCATAAAGGACTATCAAGAATTTCTCAGGCATAATGTCACTCATCAGCCTGATGCTAATAAGCGTATGCCCCGCGGCAGAATACTTAAATGTAACAATTGTTACATCGAGGCGCAAGGCGAGAAGAAAGAATGATGTCGGCGATAAGCCTCCAGAAAACCGCCAGCTATATCCTGAGTAGGAGGGGGAAGGATGGGGGCTATCTCTACTATCAGTATCAGGGCATCTTCGACTCCAGCGCCGAGGACACGTATTATGCCGTGAAATCGCTCAAGCTTCTAGGAATCGAGCCGCCTAAACCCGAGGAGACGGTTGATTTTCTTAAAAGCCTTCAGAGAGAAGATGCAGAGAGAAGATGGCAGCTATTCAAGCCTCCAAACAGCTTATTTTGCTATAAAAGCCCTGAAGGAGCTCGGCAGCAAGCCGAGAAAACTGGAAGGGGCAATTGATTATCTGAAATCCCAGCTTGAGAAGAATCTGAACAGGATCTCGTGTGCAGAGGATTACGCGAGCTCTCTCAGAAGCATGGAGCCTCTTATCGAGAACGGTGTTCTCAGGTCTTGGGATTTAACTGATAGGCTCTATATTGTTGAGGTCTCCTCGAGCTTGTCCAACATATCCATGATTGTCGAGGCGTTAAACATCTTGGGGTGCAATATCGGTAATGGGAGGCGACAGAAGGCAATTGACGCTATTCTCGCGTACATGCGGGATGATGGCGGGTTCGGTGCATCATATTCCCTAATTGATGAGACTTTCCGCGCGTTAAATGCCCTACATAATTTGGGGCATGATGTGGTGAATCTGAAGAAGACCGTTGAATGGCTTAGAAGATGTGAGGATGAGTATGGGGGCTTTACGCCCAATCCAGCCGTCAAGCATTCATATCTAATCTCCGATCTGTATTACGGCCTTGAGGCCATGAACCTCTTGGGATTATCCCCCAGATTTAGGAGAGCTCACGTCGAGCTCATCCTAAAGTGTTATAATGATAATGGGGGCTTTCGGGAGTCAATACATATAGGCTTATCCACGCTTGAGGCAACATTTTATGCGCTCTCATCGCTTGCTATGCTCGGGGAGTTAAGGGTGTAGAGCATGAAGGGGGATAGGGAGAAGGATGTTGTTTACGTCTCCCTGAAAAGCGCGTTGATGGAGGAAGGATGCCCTATATGCCTACTCGTGTCCAAGAGGAGGGATCAGTGGATTGAAACTCTGTTTTACGAGCTTATTACTAGCAGCGAGACTAGGAAGAAGCTAAGGGAGAGGGGCTTCTGCACGCATCATCTCTGGTATATCTTAGAATATCTCGAGGAGAACTTGGGGATAGATGGGTTGGGCATATCCATAATCCTGCATGACCTATTGTCAACAAGCATCGAGCTGCTTGAGAGTATGAGTGTTCCCGAGAAACGATCTGAGTGCCTATTATGCTCAATCATCGAGGAGTATGAGAGAGATTATCTGAATTCTTTGGCCGAGTGGATTACGACTCAGGAGTTCATGAAGCTCTTTAGCGAGGGGGATTCTGTATTCTGTTTACCTCACTTAGCAGCACTCTTAAGGGAGATTGATGGCAAGCATAAGCTAGCCATACTGAAGATCCAATTGGAGAAGATGAAGGGTATACTTGAAAGGCTGGAACTTTTCATCAACAAGTCAGATTACAGGTATCTAGGTAATCTGAAAGGGGAGGAGGCTAAGGCGCGGTATCTCGCTTCACAGGTGCTCGGGGGAATGGATCTATGATGCTGTTCAACATTTTTGCGACTCTTTCTCGAATTATGAGACGACACTAATGATTTATACAACCCCTCTTGTCTGGGTATCTCGTGAAGGAGATTTTAGAGCATGTTAGGATGATTTCTTGGGAGCTTCTGGACGATGTTGTTGAGGCGCTTATCGAGATCCTGAGAATCCCGGCCATAAGTCCCTCGGCTGGCGGCCGTGGCGAGCTTAAGAGAGCTGAGAGGCTCCAATCCATTTTATCAGGATTTGGGATCGAGCGGGTGAGGAGGGTAGATGTTCCCGATGAGAGGGCTGAGGGCGGCGTTAGGCCAAATATTATCGCGATCTTAGAGGGCGAGGACCCCAGTAAGACCCTCTGGCTGGTAGCTCACATGGATACCGTGCCGGAAGGAGATATGAGGCTTTGGGAAACGGATCCATTTGAGCCCGTGATCAGGGATGGAAGGATATATGCGCGAGGCGCGGAGGATAATGGCCAAGCGATTGCCTCGATGCTCCTGGTCGCAAGAATACTCATGGAGTTGGGCTTAAGGCCGAGGGTTAATCTGGGGCTGGTCTTTGTCTCCGACGAGGAGGCTGGCAACAAGTACGGCTTAGAACAGCTTGTCAGGATGGAGATATTCAGGAAGGGCGATGAGGCGGTTGTTCTAGATTATGGCTCCCCAGATGGCTCGGAGATGGAGATCGCGGAGAAGCATATGCTCTGGCTCAAGTTCACGGTGCGCGGCGTCCAGGCCCATGCGGCATTCCCACATCACGGGATAAATGCTCATAGGATTGGGGCGCGGCTCCTCCTAACCCTTGATGAAGTATTGCATGAAAGGTTCCACGAGCATGATGAGCTATATATTCCGCCCACCTCCACCTTCGAGCCGACCAAAAAGGAGCAAAACGTGGAGAACGTGAATACTATCCCCGGCATTGACGTCTTCTACTTTGACTGCAGGATTCTACCAAAATACTCCCTAGATGATGTTTTATCTACCATCAGGGAGGTTTGCGGGAGATTCGAGTCCATTTATGGTGTGAGAATCGAAGTTAAGGAGGTCTTTAGGTGGGATTCTCCTCCGCCCACGCCGCCGAGCGCGAACATTGTCAAAAAGCTCTTGGAGGCCCTTAAGATCTCTCGGGGTGTGGATGCCAAGCTCATCGGCATCGGGGGCGGGACATGCGCGGCCCTCCTAAGGGCTCAGGGCATCTCAGCCGTTGTCTGGTCCACTCTAGATGGTATGGCCCATAAGCCAAACGAGTACTGCAGGATAGAGAATATTCGAAAGGATGCTGAAACACTCGCGATCCTCTCGCTCATCATCTAGCTTGACTTCCTGCCGCCCTTCCAGATCGGCGGATATGTTCCCCTATCCATTATCACGCGCTCCGTGTCCACGGCTATACCATGGTCTCTCTCGAGCATCTCCTCAGCATCCATTAGGCTTCTCCCGATGGCGACGAGCTCGCCTTTAAGCGTCAAGATTGCAACCGGCGCATTCCTCCTAACGGTATTCTCGACCTTGGCAACGCCAACAACCGCGAGATTCGCTCCATGGCATATCGCGTCAACAGCGGTATCAAGTATGAAGACCTTGGGCATATACTCCACGGCCTCCTCGACAGGCCTCAGGATCGTCCTTAAGCGTGCCTCGTCCCCGCTTTCCCTATAATCCATCAGCGCCGCGTAGAGATCAAGTAGCGTGTAGGCCTTCTCCTCGATGAATGGGCCGGCCCTAGTCCTCCGAAGCTCCTGCATATGGGCGCCGCATCTCAGGTATAAGCCAATATCCCTGCATAGTCTCCGGATATATGTCCCGCCCGAACAGGCGATCTTCATTAACACGTTTCTTCCAATCCTCTCGATGAGCTCTATCCTATAGATTGTCCTAGTCCTAATCCTCCGCGCGACACTCGACCTCACAGGCGGGACCTGATATATCTCGCCTGTGAAGAATCTTAGCGCTTTCTTGAGATCATCATCCGAAACATCGCCATGGAGCCTCATGAGGCAAACATACTCCTTCCCACCGCCCATAACCGCCCCAGCGCATTTAGTCGCTTCATCAACCAATATCGGGAGAACGCCGGAGACCGCCGGGTCAAGTGTTCCACCATGGCCAGCCTGCCTAGCATTGAGAAGCTCCTTCACAGTAAATGCTACCTCATGACTCGTCGGCCCACGAGGCTTATCCACGTTAACTATACAGGCCCTAAGAAGTTTCTCAAGAGGCCTCTTATATGGCGGGCACCCATAGCTTGGATCACTCTCAGCATCAACCCTAACCAGTATTTCACGTTCAATCTCCCAAGGAGGTTTGGCGGCCTCAAAGATCATCTATTAAGAGCTATCACCTTGGCTCAAAAAGGCTTCGCCTAGGCCAATGCCTCCAGCTCCACCTTGACCTTAGACTTCATGTACTCTGTTAGGCCGGCCGCCTCCAAAGCCTTCATCACCTCCTCGTCACTGGCGCCCTTCTTGATATCTATCTTATGGGGCGTGAATGCCAAATGCTTCACGTTAGCTCTCCTCCGCCGGACGCCCGTCAACTCCTTCGGCCCGGTCACAAGCACGAAATTCTTATCGATCACGTCGACTATCACGCACCTCTTCCCCGCCTCCCTGCCCGAGACCTTCACAGCTATCCGGCCTATCTCCTCGATCATACTCGCTCTAAACCAGGCTAAAAATCACTATTTATGAATTGCCAAAAAGGCCCTAGAAAGAAGACTATAAAGGCATTTTCCCGGCCCTCTTCCGATAACCTCTATCTAATTACTATGTGGATAGCATGTATATTGCCGCTATTGCAAGCACGATCCCCACGATCCTCTTAAGTGTGACCGCATCGCCCAAGAAAGCTATGCTGAGGAAAACTGTTAATGCTAGGCTTAACCTAGCTATCGGCACAACTGTTGTCGCCTCACCGGTTCTTAATCCGTAAAGCATCGCTACCATGGCGACGCATATCAGGATGCCTGAGAGAGATGCGTAGATAACCGTATCTTGATTCAAGGATATTTTCCATCCCTCCAGAAAATATCCTAGAAGGATTATTGTTGCAAATGTTGCCAAGACCTCTACGGTGTAATAGCTGACTGGCGATGGGCTTAAAGAGACGCCCTTTTTCCTAAAGAAGTCACAAAGACCTATGCAGATAAAGGCAGCCAAGGCAAATAATATCTCCGTCTTAGGGATTTGAGACATGTTCATCGCTTTGGAGCCTCGTGGTTTATAAATTTGCCCACCAGCGGTTCACAGTTCATAATGCTCAGCGATACCACTACTTCCTAAGCTTTGCTAGGCTGAGTATCTGCTCGGGCTTCAGCGCCGAGACGCCAGTATATGCTCCGACAACCTCTATCAGGACTATCCAATCAGGGTTCTTCAAATCAACACGCCTATCGACATTCTTCGCGGCCGCCTCGATTATCTCGGAGCTCGAGAGCGATGTATGCCTCTTCTCAATGGTTATCCTAAAACTCTGACCTTCAGGGATCTTTGATGCAACCCTCTTAACAGCCTCGGCTATCATCTCGAGACTCGACTCAACCACTTCTTCTATCGGTATCATCCTCATCAAACTTCCAACTCTCCAAGGCTCCTCCTCCGCGATCACTCTAACCCTCTCGATAACCTCGAATGGATCGAGGCTTGTCCTCGCCGTCAATAAGCCTGAGATGCTAGTCATCGAGACTTGGGGCTCACTATCGCCGAGAAATCTTAGCAGATCCTCGAGCTCTATCGCCGCGAGATTTTCCATGCCCCTAGCGGTCGTAACTATGAGATTAAACCTCCTTACCACGATAAGGAAAGGCCCATCTCAACATATAAAGATGCGATTAAGGTTTGTCCTTGCCGTCAATAATCCTACTCCTCTTCTTCCCCTCAGCCCCACGATCATCAGCCCCCGTTATCCTCGCGATAACATCCTCCACGCTCCCCGCCTTGGCCTTCCCGAGCTCGACACCCTCGAACTAGAACCTCCTCCCATTATTCATTATTTGGAAGACTCATTTGACGCTGGTGACGTATATGTTCACCTGCTCATCCGTGAGGCAGTATCCCTTGATCCTCTTATGATAATCGCCCCGTCCCCCCTCCGCAAGGCCCCTCTCCACCTCCCAGCCGCCTCGAAAATGGAGGAAAAAGGGAAGAAGGAATGGGTTATTTCAAGATATACGGGGATGGAAGAGGTTACTCAACGCTGAGACCTCATTACAGCACACAACATTTTAATGACACCAAAATAATACCTCAAATGACGTCGATAACGCCAAGCCCCGAAAAGGGGAGGGGGTAATGGCCGGAGACCCGGCCAAAGGCTAAACCCCCAGAGGGGGGATGTAGCCCAAACCTCCCCACACCAAATGGGGAGGGGTCATAAAGATGCAAGAAGGATGACTCCTCCACATCTTTCTCTGCCCATTAGCTAGCTCAGCAATAACTTCCTCTAACCTCCTTTGACCCTCAGTTAATCTCATTATGGCATCTCTGACCTCAGCCTGTCCGCGCCTAAGATCCTCCAAGCTTATGAGGCTGGCGACCGCATACCTGAACTCCTTATCCTCTTTTAAGGTCTTAGAATCCTCGCATTTTTAGGTTAAGTCTAGAACTCGTTCCTATTTTGAAAAGTACATCCAGCTTATAAAGAATCTCCACCATTGCTTCGAGGATGCTTGACGTGTTAAGCCATTTAAAGATAATGATCTTGTGATGTGTTTAGATTTCCGGGACTATGCCGGGTATTCTGGGGAATGGTTGAACTTCTGCGACGTGCCGTGCTCCGACAATGTATGCTATGAAACGCTCTATCCCTAAGCCAGCTCCAGCTGATGGTTTTAGGAGGCCCTCCTTGGCAAGGTCTAGCAGGATCTTGTAGTTCGACTTGTCTAGGCCATCTCGTTCAAGCTTCTTTGCGAGCTTCTCGTACTCGTATTCCCGCTCGGCTCCTGAGATCACTTCACCATATCCCTCGGGGAGTATTAGGTCGTAGTTCCTCCACTCGCCGGTCTCCGGGTCCTCATAGTCATAGAATTCCCTTGGGATTCCTGTTACCCAGATCGGGTCTTCGAATATTCTTGAGACTTCATCCTGCCATGATGCGCCATATTTCTCCTCAAGCTCGCTCCTCTTATAGACCTTGAATGGCGTTTGTGGGATCTTCAGCTCCCTCCCCAAAACCTCAAGCTCGCGGGAAAGATGTTTTCTCACATACTTTATCGACTCTGTTATGAGCTCCTCATATATCCCGAAGATGTCCTGCATCTTCGCATATGCCACCTCGACCTCGAATTGCGTGAACTCATAGAGGTGTCTTCCAGTCGCTGCCCTATCCCTCCTCTCTATTCTAATGTTTGGTGAGAGGATGAATATCTTCTCCGGGCCGAGGGAGACAAGGACCCGCTTATGGACTATCATGCTCTGCATCGCTGAGACTTTCTCACCATATATTTCGACTTCAACCTTTTTTTCTATACTGAATTCCGGATCGGGCCAGAGCGGGTCCGTGGACTTGGAGAGGATGACTGGAAGTATCCAGTAGAAGCCCTTCTCAAGAAGGCGCTCTACCATGACCCTGAGTACCTCCGTCTGGATCCTAAGAATTGCTATCTTCCGGCCGCTCATCGGTTTCCTCAAGTCAAGTCCCTCGAGCATTAGTCCCCTCATCCAACGCCTCGTGATCGAGTTTAGAGTATTATATTTGTCTTTTTAACGGGCATATCCGTCAATTGGATGAAGAACGCGGGCTTATTTATCATTTTTTCCCGACAAAATGCCGGCATGACAAATGATGCGAGAGCATTATAAGTTCAAGAACCATGATTATACTTGCTGATGAGGGAACGGTTGAAGGGGTTCTCAAAACTGACGAGCATTGAAGATGCTCAGGAGACGCTGAGAAACAAAGTTACGTATAGGATAATAGATGTTGAGGAGGTTGAGCTAGGCGCGGCCACTGGCAGGATTTGTGGAGAGGATATCAGGGCGCCTATGGACTCTCCAGCATATGATAGGAGCGCTGTTGACGGCTATGCTGTTGTGGCCGAGGATACTTTCGGCGCCTCTCCCACGAACCCCGTGGAGCTTAAACTTGTCTGCAGGATTGAACTAGGCGCGGCCCCATCATGTCTTCCGGAGATTAGGAGAGGTGAGGCTGCCGAAGTACCGACCGGCGGCCCGATACCAAGGGGCGCGAACGCCGTCGTCCCCTTTGAGCATGCCAAGAGGATTAATGGCCGCTTAGAGGTATATGAACAGGTACGACCTCTTCAAAACATCTCTAGAAAGGGTGAGGATTATCGAAGTGGCGAAATCGTATTGAGGAGGGGCTGGCTTATCAAGCCTTGGCATGTCGCAGCCCTAGCATCACTCGGCTTCAGGAGCTTGAGGGTTATCAGAAGGCCGCGCGTCGCCATCCTCTCATCTGGCGGGGAGCTTGTCGAGCCGGGTGAGAGGCTAGCTCCGGGCAGGGTGTATAACTGCACTAAGCCCATGATATGGGCCATGCTCACATTCTATGGCGCCGAGCCAATAGACCTGGGCACGGTCCCAGACGATGTTGACCTCATCTACGAGAGAATTTCTGAGGGGCTGAAGGTCTCTGATGCCGTGATAGTTACTGGCGGCACAAGTGTTGGGGAGCGTGATCTGGTCCCGGAAGCAATCTCGAGGATCGGCGAGATCGCGGTTCATGGGCTCGCGATAAGGCCTGGCAAGCCTATGGGATTCGCGACGGCCTCCGGTAAGCCGGTATTCATGCTCTCAGGATTTCCCGTAGCGGCGCTAATAGGTTTCCAGGAGCTGGTCATCCCGGCCTTGGAGCACATGCTCGGGTGCAAGTTTGATCCACCTCCAAGAGTAAGTGGAAGGCTTACTAGGAAGGTGGCATCACCGCCAGGGATCAGAACATATGTCAGGGTTAGAGTTTTCAGGAGCGCTGATGGGGAAGTCTTGATTGAGCCACTGAGGGTCACAGGCTCCGGCATACTCTCAACCCTCACTCGTGGGAATGGCCTACTAATCATTCCGGAGGAACTTGAAGGCCTTGATGAGGGCTCCAAGGTAGAGGTCATCCTCCTCTCACCAATCTTCGAGGGTGATGAGGCTTGAGAAAGATATTCCACGAGCTCCCAACACTCCGCGAGGCTCTAGAACGCGTTCTTGAGAAGGTCTCTCCTCCCGGAGTTGAGGAGGTGGCACTAGATGATGCTCTCGGCAGGGTATTGGCATCCGATGTGTATGCGATGGTTGATTCCCCGCCATTCGATAGATCGCTTGTGGATGGTTATGCTGTTAGGGCCGAGGACACTTATCAAGCGGATGAGGAGAACCCCGTTGAGCTTAAGCTCGTCGGCAAGATCGATGTGGGCGAGAGACCGCGTGTGATAATACATGAGGGCGAGTGTGCCGAGATCTCAACAGGTGCTCCGATACCGCGAGGTGCAAACGCCATTGTTATGGTCGAGTATACGAGCCAGTCGGGGGATAAGGTAAAGGTCTTCAGGGCTGTTAGGCCCGGCGAGAATATAGCGCAGGTGGGCTCGGACATCTCCGCGGGAGACCTCGTGCTGAGGAGGGGAAGAATGCTGACGGCTAGGGAGATCGCGGTGCTCGCCGCTCTCGGATACTCCAAGGTCATGGTGTATAGAAGACCTAGGATTGCGGTTTTTTCAATCGGGAGGGAGCTCGTTAAGCCGGGGCAGCCGCTGGAGCTCGGGAAGATATATGACGTCAACGGCTATTCGATTTTCAGCCTCCTAGCAGAGCTCGGCCTCACCGCAGCATTCAAAGGGATACTGCCCGATGATGAGGAGGTGATTCTCAGGAGCCTCAGGGAGGCGTTAGAGGAGAATGACATAGTGATAACGTCGGGCGGTACATCAGCCGGCCTCGGAGACTTAACCTATAGGGCTTTTGAGAAGCTCGGGAGAGTAATTGTTCACGGGGTTAGGGTTAGACCTGGGAAGCCAACAATAATCGCGATCACGCCTGGTGGCAGGCTCTTAATCGGGCTACCCGGCTTCCCGCTCTCCGCCATGATGATCTTCATTTCCCTAGTTAAGCCAATATTATTGAGGCTCATGGGCGTTGACGTGGAGGAGCCTGATACCATTCGAGCTGAGACGGCATTCAGGCTGAACCTCGGCGGGAGAACCCACCTAATACCCGTGCACCTCGTCGAGACCTCTAAGGGCCTTAGGGCTTACCCGATGCTGGGGGACTCTGGCTCAACCTCAGCGCTACTTGACGCTGATGGATTCATAGAGGTGCCCGGCGAGAAGCAGTATCTCGATGAGGGCGAGGTCGTGGAGGTTAAGCTCTTCAGGAGATATAGGCCTCCGAGCACCGTGATTATAGGAAGCCATTGCCCCGCCCTCGACCTGCTGATAGACGTGGCCGGCTTGAGGAATATCAAGATGATAAGTGTTGGCTCCCTCGGAGGATGGTATGCGCTGAAGAGGGGCGAGGCCGATATCGCTGGAACACACCTCCTCGACGAAGAGACCATGAACTACAACATCCATATGCCTAGAAGGCTTGGGCTCGAGGACGAGGTCGAGATCTACGGTGGCTATATTAGGGAGATAGGGTTCATAACTGCCCCAGGCAACCCGAAGAATATCAGGGGCTTCGAGGACCTGCTAAGACCCGATGTAGTCTTCGTCAACAGGGTTCCTGGATCCGGGATAAGGACCTTCACAGATCTCCAGCTCAGGAGGCTTGGAGTAATGGATCCGGAGAGAAGGATAAGGGGTTACACGTACCAAGTGAAAACACATACGGCAGTCGCAGCCGCCGTCGCCCAGGGAAGAGCTGATGTAGGGATCGCAGTTGGATACGTAGCCAAGATCTATGGCCTCGAATTCATACACCTTACGGATGAGAGATTTGACCTCGCCGTTCGCAAGGATAGGCTATACAAGAGATCCGTTAAAGTGATTCTCGAGGCATTGGGGAGCAGAAGCTTCGCCGAGAGACTGAGCAAGCTACCACATTACAGGATTACGGATGAAATCGGACGTATGATCTACCCCTGAGAAAGAAGGGAGGAAGAAGGGCCTTGTGAAGGGCGAGACCTTCTCCCTGCTTAGTGTGGAGGAGGTTTGGGCTACATTCTCCCTTTCTTCCTTTTCTGAGAGTTCAGCCGCATGCATTTGAATAACCCTCTCCTTTCATTCCCCACTTCCGGGGAGGCCCCAAGAAATAAGGGCAGACTCTTAATAATGTCCGGGCGCTGTAAGCATGAGGGCTACGGTAGGCCGGCTCAGGAGTAACCGCGATGCTTATTTCGAGACCCATGAAGTTGATGATGAGGAGCTTTGGAGGGTGCTGGAAGAGACCTCGGACGATGACCCAACTATGATCCCGACCGGGATACAGAATACTACGTGAGGGAGAGAGGTAGGCTTGTACGCGGGATTGAGCCAAGCTACACCATAATCGTTAACGATGCGAGGTGATGAGGAGATGCATGGAGATTGTTAGGCGGGTTGGAAGCTTGACATACATAATAGAAAGCCGGAGACCGAACACTGTATTCGTTATATCGTTCATGATCCAAGGGGACAGGTCTGCTTCATAGTAACGGGTAATTGTAACATCTTTTTGAAGAACTACTTGATCATATAAAGATTATAAGCATGTAAATGATGTAATTTCCGTGAAAAAATGGCTCGTAGGAAAGTTGGAAGGAGGAGGGGTAGGAGAGGTAAGAGGGCAAGAGCAAGGAAGCCCGCTAAGAAGAGGGCGAGAAGGGTCAGAAGAGTTAGGAGAAGGGCTAGGAAGCCTAAGGAGAAGGTGGAGGTAACTCCACCCCCGGAAGAGGTCCCTGCACCACAAGAAGCGCCTAAAGAGGAAACAGCGCAACCACCAGAACAATCACCTACCGAACAAGCCGAGTAATATTACCAACCTTCCCCTTCTTATTTCTCAACTCATTTCTGCGTGAGAAGGGCCCTGAGGCTAAGTACATAATGTTTATAACATAGTTATTTGCCCTCTTGGTGAGGGTGATAGGTTGGTTAAAGATGTGGTTTGCGGGATGGATGTCAGCGAGGACTCGCCATATAAGATAGAGTATAAGGGCAGGACATACTACTTCTGTTGCGAATACTGCTTGAAGGAATTTCGTAAGAATCCCGAGAAGTATCTATCATCCGAAGACGATCCATACTTGTGTGGATGCTGAAACTTCAGATTAGCTAGGTGGACAAACACCCCTTTTTATTCACATGATTTTTGCTATCTCATTGAGGCTCTTTCTAGGAGGGCCCTTCTCCTCTCTTTCTCTTTGGGCTGGCGGGAGTTCCTCTATCAACTTCTCCGAGTGTCTGCCCACTATTATGAGGGCTATTAGGTTAACATCTTCCGGCAGGTTGAGCTCCTTCTTAATCGCCTCTGGATTATATCCAGCTATTACGTGAGCTATGAGCCCGAGTTCTACAGCTCTCAGAATCATGAAACCAACAGCTATCCCAGTATCGAATAAATAGTATTCCCTATCACCGATGAGGCAGTCGTATTCACGCTTTGAATAAACAGCTATTATTAGGGACGAGTTCCTAGCCCAGCCATTCCCCGGCGAGAGCGCATTATAGATTCGCTCAAGTTTCTCTCTGCTCCTAACGAAGACGAACCTCCATGGCTGATTATTATAACAAGAGGGGCGCAAGCGAGGCATGATAAGCCAAGTCTTCAATCAAGTCGTCGGATACCTCAATCGCTCAATAGCCCTATAAGATCTCCTTATCTCAATTGCCTCGTGAACATTCATTTCTCGAGTCAAGATCAGCTACTACCTCTCTTATAGCGATTTATGCGTGGCTGTCTCTAGGGTTTCTTAGTGCGAGAAACATTTATTAGGGGCTGTTTGTCACTATATGCTGAGGTGTTGACGCGTGTCAACAAATGTATCCCCAGATAAGATTGAGGCTGTCAAGATAATCCTTAAGGCACTACACGCCGGGGAGAGCATTGATAAACTGAAAAAGGAGTTCGGCGATGTCTTGTCCCAGATATCACCCTTTGAGATCCCCTTGATCGAGCAGCAGCTTGTCATGGAGGGTATTAAGATAGAGGATATATTGAGGCTATGTGATCTTCACGTTGAGCTGTTCAGGGAATATCTTATTGCTAGGGAGCTTGAGGGCGTTCCAAAGGGCCACCCCCTCGACCTACTCATGAGGGAGAACGAGTGGATATTGAAGCAGGCTAATGCCTTGGGCCTATATGCCTCAAAGGTGCTGAGGGCTGAGAGTGATGATGAGGCTAAGAGGGCTCTTACCGACCTTAAACAGGCCGCGCTCGAGCTGGCGAAGATTAGGCTACATTACCGCAAGATCCAGATGCTCTTGTTCCCATATCTTGAGAGAAGGGGAATAGTGGCTGTTCCGAGAGTAATGTGGGGGAGAGAGGATCAGGTCAGGGTCAAGCTTCGAGGGCTCCTAGATGCTATCCAGAAGGTTGAGACCGAGTTTGACAGATCGCGGGCAAATGAGCTGGCTAACCGCGCTCTAGAGATTGCACGAGAAGCATCCGAGCTTGTTTTCAGGGAGAATAAGATCCTCTTCCCGGCGGTCTGGGCCTTGTTCACCGAGGGCGAGTGGGCCGCAATAGCGGATATAGCGGATGACCTAGGCTACCTAGTTGAGGTTAGGGAAAAGTGGAGCACAAGTGCCGGGCCTATCCTACCATATCAGCTGAAGGCTGAGATAACGCCGGAGCAGGTTCAGAGGCTCCCGCAGGAGTTCAGATCCATGGCGCTTTCACATGGCATTCAGCCGGACATGTATGAAATTCGCTCCAAGAGTGATCTGGATTTGGGGACCGGATTCCTGAGCCTTGAGGAGATAAAGGCTCTCTTCAGATCCCTCCCGCTAGAGATCACCTATGCTAACATTGATGATCGCGTCAGGTTCTTCACGGAGAGTATCTTCCATCAGAGGTTTGTTAGGACTAAAACGATACTCGGCAGGAGGCTTGAATACTGTCATCCGCCAAGGCTTGAGCCCGCCGTCAGGAAGGTTGTTGACGATATAAAGATGGGGGAGGCCGATTACAGGGAGTTCTGGACCAGAATAGGCGACAGGGTAGTTAGGGTCCTGATAGTTGGCGTGAGAAATGAAGAGAACGAGCTTCTCGGGACAGTCGAGATAGTAGAGGACTTCACGGACATAATAAACAACCCGGAGGAGGTTAAAAAGAAGATCCTGGTGTTATAGACATGAAGGACGTGTTCGAGCTAGCCACGAGATATATCGTGCCCTCTATCAGGCGACACCTAGCAAGAGAGCTTGTCATGAGGGGGATGGTGAGAGCAGATGCCGCTAGGATTCTTGGACTATCACGATCGGCAATCACGAGATACATAAAGTCGGAGAGGGGCGCTGGTATAAGGCTTACAAAATTCAGCGATGTTACATATATGATCGAAGAGCTGGCTACTAAGATAATGGCAAGCGAGCTTGACGAGAACCAGATTCAGGAGAGGATAGCGGAGATAACGGCCTACATCTTATCCAAGAAATATTTCTGCTCATATCATAAGAGGCTTGACCCAAGCATAGACATTATGCGCTGCAACCTATGCCCCACAATATTTATTAGTATTACATAACACAGTCATATCGGTGTGAGCCGCATGGAGCGCTTCTTTATGTTTATTGATGGGGAATGGGTTGGAGCTAATGATGGGGGTTATCTCAAGGTTGTGAATCCGGCAACAGAAGATGTTTTCGCGGAAGTTCCCTCAGGCGGCCCAGCGGACGTAGATCACGCGGTTAAGGCCGCTTATAGGGCATTTAGGGAATGGTCTGAAAGCTCTTTAGATGATCGCAGAAGCCTGCTACGCAAGGCTGCGGATATAGTTGAGAAGCGTGCTGAAGATATAGCAAGATATCTGACCATGGAACAGGGAAAACCCATAAAACAAGCATTAAATGAGGTCTTAAATGCTGCATACGCCCTAAGATATTTCGCCGAGGAGATTTTCAGGGTTTATGGCCATGTCATCCCACTGCCAGATAAAGGACATGATAGTATAGTCGTATGGCAGCCAGTTGGCGTGGTGGCGTCTATAACGCCTTGGAATTATCCAGTCCAGCTATTATCCTGGAAGATTGGGGCAGCATTGGCCGCCGGATGCACAATCGTCGCAAAGCCGCCATCATACACGCCCATATCGTCCATAAAGTTCATGGAATGTTTTGCCGAGGCCGGAGCCCCAAGAGGTGTGGTAAACCTAGTCACAGGATCTGGCAGGGATGTGGGTGAAGCCCTCGTATTACACCCACTTGTTAGAAAGGTGACTTTCACCGGCTCAACTGAGGTTGGTAGAAGAATAATGGCGCTCGCATCACAGGGCTTGAAGAGGCTGACTCTAGAGCTAGGTAATCAGACCCCGATGATAGTATTCGCGGATGCGGACTTAGATTTAGCCGTTAAGGGGGCTGTTAGGAGATCATTCAGGAATATGGGTCAGATATGTAACTCCATTAACAGAATATACGTGCAGAAAAGCATATACACGGATTTCATTGAGAAGTTTGTGGAGGAAACTAAAAGGCTCAAAATAGGGGATCCATTTGATCCGGGCACAGATCTAGGCCCAATGTCCAATAAAGAGGTCCTGAATAAGGTTATAGAACATGTTAATGATGCAGTTAGCAAGGGCGCCAAAGTACTCTGTGGAGGGAAAAGGCCGGAGGGTGAGTTATTTCTTAAGGGTTACTGGTATGAGCCAACAATATTAATTGATGTAAATCATGAGATGAGGGTCATGAAAGAGGAGACATTTGGACCTGTGGTAGGCGTGATGCCATTTGAGTCAATTGAGCAGGCGATAGAGTGGGCCAACCAGACAGAATATGGTTTAGTGGCATACGTGTATACTAAGAGTCTTAAGCTTGCGCATGATGTCGCTCGCAGGCTTGAGTTTGGGAGCGTTGGAGTTAACAATGTTGATGTCACTTCGGTCGAAGCCCCATACCCGGCTTGGAAGCAGAGCGGGTTGGGCCACGATCTTGGGAGAAGTGGCTTAATGCAATATCTTGAACCAAAACACATAAAGATATGCTATTGAGTCATAAGCTTATGAGCTAGCTTTTAATCCAGCCCATTTCATTTTTATCGCGATGAGAGAGGACTTCCGGGCTGGAAAGTTGTTAGAGCAGTTTTCTAATGAAGTTAGTAAGCTTGTTGAGAATGCATGGGATAGTGTTGCTAGCGTAATAGTTGCTGGTATAAGGATGGATGCCTTCTTAAGGCTAGTTCCGGTTAGGGGTGTTGGATCCGCTTTTGTGATTTCGGATAATGGATATCTTGTAACCAATAATCACGTAGTCTCTGATGCCAGTTCTATAGAGGTTCTGATGGGTGGGAGAAGACTTGGGGGTGTTGTTATAACACGATCTCCTTCACGTGATGTGGCGCTTTTGAGAGTTATGGAAGGTGGACTTAAGCCCCTGAAGCTTGGCGATTCGGATAGTATTAAGGTTGGTGAACTTGTTCTCGCGATTGGCAGTCCTCTAGGCCTTCCTGGGCCGAATGTTAGCCTTGGCGTTGTGAGCGCTGTTGGCAGGACTATCGAAGGTGAGGGCTTCATCTTGGAGGACTTAATCCAAACGGATGCCGCTATAAATCCAGGCAATAGTGGTGGCCCGCTCCTAAATATGAGAGGAGAGGTTATAGGCATGACCACGGCCATGATACCATACGCTCAAGGGATAGGCTTCGCAATACCGATAAACACGATAAAAAGATTCATCGACATGGTCTCGAGATATGGAAGAGCTCTGAGGCCATGGATCGGAGTAATAACCATGCCTTTGGGGGAGCATATCGCTAGATATCTCTCATTGGGGACGTCCAAGGGCCTTCTTGTTGTAAAAGTTCTTAGGGGGAGTCCAGCACATCTTCACGGGATTAGGGAAGGGGACATAATAATCGAGGCGGAGGGGCATTTAGTCCACAAAGTGGGTGATCTCAGGAAAATCTTAGAGGAATCTATTGATAAAGGAGTGGTCAGGCTCAGGATAATGCGGGATTACAAGGATTTTAGCTTAGAAGTACCGATAGCTGTGGAAGAGGAGGGGTAGCCCTCCAGCATTGCTTATTTCCCCTATCTAAGCCCCTTAACCATTTCCACGTATCTTATTGCCTCTAGAGCTGCTATACATCCGAATCCGGCGGATGTTATGGCTTGTCTGTACCTCTTATCCATTACCTCGCCAGCGGCGAAGACCCCCTCTACGCTTGTTTTGACGAGATCTCTTGTGATTATGTAGCCCTCTTCATCCATCTCGAGCCAGCCTCGGAAGATCTCGGTCTCGGGCTTATGTCCTATCGCTATGAAAACCGCTTCGCAGTCCACCCTGCTCAGCTCATCATTAACTAGATTTCTCACAAGCACTCCCTCAACCTTATCCTCGCCGATGATATCTTCGACGACACTATTCCAGAGTATCCTTATCTTAGGCTCGGAAAATATCCTATCCTGCATGATCCCCGAGGCCCTGAGCCTATCTCTCCTATGTATCAGTGTTACCCTCTCCGCTATCCTTGCGCAAAAGAGGGCGTATTCGGCGGCGCTATCACCACCTCCCACCACCACGAGGTTCCTGGCCCCTCTGTATAGCGGTGCATCACATGTTGCGCAGGTCGAGACGCCTCTACCCATGAGCCTCTGCTCGGACTCTAATCCAAGCATCTTAGGGCTAGCCCCGGTCGCTATTATGACGGATAGCGCGGAGTATTCCTCGTTGCCAGTGAAGACTTTGAGTGGGCGAGATGAGAAGTCCACGTGCGTGGCGTTCTTGTAGATTATCTCGGCGCCAAATTTCTCAGCTTGCCTTATCATCTCCATCATCAGGTCTGGCCCCCTAATGCCATCTGAGAACCCTGGGTAGTTCTCGACGAGCGTGGTCTTCATGAGCTGGCCACCGGGGGTCACGCCTCCCATCATCAGAGTCCTTAGGCCGGCCCTGGAGGTATAAATCGCAGCAGTGCAGCCAGCGGGTCCAGATCCAATAATTATCACATCATACTCCCGCTGGGAACTCATATGCGAATTTTATCACAGCAGGTTGATATAAAATTTAAACTATGACCTTAGAAGTTGTTGATAAATCTGTTAAGCTTCCAATATTCACAATGCTATGTTCAGAATGTATCCGATTACCACTATTTGGGGGACCGTTAGTAATGGCAGCCATAGGGCAGCCTTCTTCCCTATATTTGACCAGATTAGCCCGATCTCCATGTAGTCCGTGGCCACACCAGCCATCAGGAACGCTAGCGCGTTCCCAAATGCGCCGGTCTGTTTGTATATCTCCAGCGCGACCGGGGAAGATCCCTCAGAGCAGACCTCTATGACCGTCGCGAAGACCAATGTAACCAGTAGGCCAGATAAAGTTGGGCCCATATAATTCATGAATATCTCCGTGGGGACATATGCGCGTATGGCCGCCGCGATGAGCATGCCGATAACAATCCACCAGAGGATCATCTTCGCCAGCTCCCAAGAGCTCCCAAGGACGCCCATTAGATCTCTGGCCAGCTTCCTAGCCCCGAAGCTATATGCGTGCCATCTGGCCTTAACATACTCTAGGAATGGGGGATCATTCTCAGGAACAGTGACATGAGCATTACGCTCCACCAAGCCAACCTTATCCAGTACTTGGTAAATTAACCCAGTTACTATGGCGATGGCCACCGCGGTAACTATGAATATCAGGCCCTTGACGCCGAAGAAGCCGAGCAACAATATTGTGATCGGCAGGTTTGACCATGGCGAGGCTAATAGGAAGGATATAACGGCCGGAGTTGATGCGCCCTTCCTATAAAGCTCCATGGATATTGCTAGGATGCCATGGGAACAGGCTGAGGCCAGGAACCCCAATCCAACAGAATAGAATATACTCCTCTTCTTATGCTGGGCGAGAATCCTCCAGATGTACTCAGATGGGACGAATCGGTCGATCAGGCCCCCTATAATCAGCCCGATAGCCATTGGGAGCCAAATTATCCCAATGTACTCGTAGAATGCCGAGAATAGGCCGCCCAAAACTGTTATGCCGAAATAATCCAAGATGACATGAGCAGCATAGAGAATGATCAGGCCGAGCGCTATCAGGAAGAGCCTTTCCCTATACCACTTCCTAGGCCTAGGAGCGCAAACATGACAGCCCCCGTCCCCACCATTATGCCCATGCTGGGCGCCGCATCCACAACTCAAGACGAAAACCACGCCCAAAATTATAACGCTGTGATCCACGTAATAAGCTTTTAGCCCCCATCTCTAGCGAGCTTGGGAATGTTTAAATTATAACGTTGTTATCTTACGAATGATGTTCAACCTGAGTGGTAAGGTCGCGATAGTGACGGGGGCTGGCCAGGGGATAGGTAAGGAGATAGCCCTGCAGCTGGCTGCCAGTGGCGCTAAAGTTGCTCTGATAGATATCACGGACAGGATATTCGATGTTTTGAAGGAGATTAAGGGGCGGGGAGGAGATGGCTTGGCCATCAAATGTGATGTATCAAGCTGGGATGATGTTCATAGGGTGATGGGCCAAGTGCTGGAGAGGCTCGGTAGAATAGATATCCTCGTCAATAATGCGGGCATTTATCCATTCAGGCCTTTCGTGGAAATGAGTGAACAGGACTGGGATAAGGTTCTAGACATAAATCTCAAGGGAGTCTTTAATTTCACACGAGCTGCTCTGCCCAAGATGATTGAGCAAAGAAGTGGTAAAATAATAAATATAGCTTCAATAGCAGGCTCTGTAGTTGGCTTTACTAACCTCGTTCACTACTCGGCGAGTAAAGCTGGAATAATCGGATTTACAAGATCATTAGCCCTTGAAGTGGCTCAGTATAACATAAATGTGAACGCTATATCACCAGGCCCTATTGAGACACCAGGTACGAAGGTCTTAAACAAAGAACTTTATGATCAAATAAGGCGCGCAATACCATTGGGTAGGTGGGGAAGGCCAGAGGATGTCGCAAACCTAGTGCTTTTCTTGGCAAGCGATAAGTCAAACTTCATAACAGGCCAGAATATAATCATTGATGGAGGTTACACACTACCATAAAGCTAATCCCTCGTCCTCCCTTCCCCCATATTTTTATGCGAAAAATAAAAATTTTAGATGTGGTAGAGGGCGTGGATAAATCTAGCCAGTTCTCTAACTTCTTGCGCCTCTTGGACTTAGACCTAGGTTATGGAACTTTTTCAGTTTCAACGAATTGCGGTGCAAAAACTTTTCTAAAGATATCCCAAGTTATTATCGATCGTCCATTATCCTCGATTTTCTGGAGCGCTGGCGGTCTTGCTAGGTAGCTTGGAAGCCGCCCAGCGATTCGATCCTCTAAGGTATCCCTTGTTGGATCCTGGTAGAATATGCCTATAGGTATCCTAGCATCATCCTCCATGGATCTCCTGAGGGCCTCGAGCATCTTCTCCCGCCTCTCCATTGGATCTCTCACGAGTGGATCCCAGCCATCCTCCTCGATTCTATAGACCCTCTCACGATAATATTCCGCGGTATGTATATCGTTGTATGTTATGCATGGCTGGAGGACATCAACGAGCGCCGCCCCCCTATGGCTAATAGCCATCTTGATCAGCTCCTTCAAGTGATCCGACATCATCGCGTATCCCCTTGCGACGAAGGTGAATCCTGAGGTTAGAGCCAGCGCAATTGGGTTAACAGCATCCTGTATGTTAGGCTTCGGGAGGGCCTTAGGCCTGAGGTTCTTCTCGAGCGTCGGAGAGGCTTGGCCCTTTGTGAGGCCGTAAACCCTGTTATCATGGAGTATTACCGTGATGTCCAGGTTTCTTCTCCCAAGGGCTACCAGGTGGCCTGCACCTATGCCGAGGAGATCACCATCCCCGCCATTCACGATTACTGTTAGATCCGGGTTCGCCAGCTTTATCCCCATTGCGAATGGTATAGCCCTCCCGTGTATCGCGTGAACACCATTCACCCTAATGAAGTGTGGAGTCTTGCCCGAACAGCCTATCCCGCTCACGATGACCGTTTTCTCCGGCTTGAGCTGAAGTTCGGCCAGAGCCTTATACATGGCCGCGAGGATCCCGAAGTTTCCGCAGCCCGGGCACCAGTCAACCCAGACGCCGGTTTTATAGTCCGCTGGGCTAGGGGCCATGTGTCAACACCACCCTCCTCTCGCCAGACAGTATCCTCTTGACCCCGCTGACAAGCTCGCTTGAGTATATCGGCCTCCCCATGTACTTCACTATACTATGCCCGATGTTCACTCCCGTGATCATCCGTATTAGTAGACCCAGCTGAGCCATATAATTATGCTCAACCACCATTACCCTCCCAGAATCAAATTTCTCAATTATCCTTCTGAACAACCTCGATGGGAATGGTGAGATGATCCTGAGATGCATGTATGCTGCCTTGATCCCGTATTTCTCGAGCTCCTCGATTGCGTCAAGGACTGCCCCCTTGACCGACCCCCATCCAACAAGGAGGACATCAGCGTCGTCGCCGCCATAATATGAGAGCCTCCTCTCATCTGGTATCTCCTGATCGGCGAGCGTCATCTTCTCCATCCGCCTCCTATACATCCTCTCCCTATTCTCCGGGTCCTCGTCAATATGTCCCCATTCATCATGCTCATCACCGGCATGCCATGTTATCGCGCCCGAGCCCAAGACATATCTTGGCGGTACAAGATCCGCCAACTCAAACCTCCTCTGCTCACCAGATGATTCCAGGATAAGCCCGCCCCTCTCTATCCTCACTTCATCGAGCTTGGGAGACGGCATCGTGACTATGGAGTTCGCTAGAAATTTGTCGAGTAGGTGGATCACGGGCATTTGATACCTCTCGGCGAGGTTAAACGCGTCTATTGCGTCGTAGAATGCCTCCAAGTGATCTCCTGAGGAGATAACTATCCTCGGGAACTCACCATGTGAGGCGTGAAGTGCAAATAAGAGGTCACTCTGGCTCCCCCTCGTGGGCTGGCCCGTGCTCGGCCCCCCTCTCTGATAATATGTTATCACCACTGGCACCTCGTTCATGCCCGCCCATCCAAGAGCCTCCACCATAAGACTGAAACCCGGCCCGCTCGTGCATGTAGCTGCCCTAGCACCTGTCAAGGCCGCCCCAATAGCCGAGGATATCGCGGAGATTTCATCCTCGGTCTGAAGAACCACTATTGAGGCTATATCCGATCCATCCCATGTTATTCGCTCATTCGCCTCGATGAAGAAGCTCTCATCAGCCGCTGGCGTTATGGGATAATAGCTCTGGTACCTCAACCCGCCAACAATCTTCCCCATAGCAACGACATCATTCCCCGAGACGACCATGAGCTCCGGGTGATTAAGGTTTGAGGGCGCTAAGGCAGCTGAAGATCCATATTTATCCCTGACAAGCCTGTACACCTCGCCAACTATGAGCTTATTGATGGATATTATCTGGTCCTTTCCACGAAATCTGCTCTCTAACGCGTAGTTGATGCTGCTCTCACTTAGGCCGAGGAATGCCGCTATAGCCGCATACACTATGGCGCTTACATATCTTGATGCCTGCTGCGCCGGTAGGGAGACTCTCGAGGCAAGCCCCGTTATCAGTTCGGCATAGTTTAAGCCCGCAGCCACCATATCCTTCTCGCGAGACAAGTAGTTTACCAAGCTCTTCAGAGACCCGTCCAACCCAAGCTCGCTGAACATCCGCTTAAGCCTGTTTACTAGATCCCTCTCCATACTCGGTATACCATCCACAGTCTTATTCTCAACCGAGGAATCATACACGATGATGCCGCCGGCCTCAAGGTCTTGAAAATGCGTGAACACGGTCTCAGCATCCATGGCACCTATCAGCTGGACGGGATACTTGAGAGATCTCGGGATCCCCCTCGAGGATGCTCTCAGGTGGATGTAGCTATGCCTCCCAACAATATTCGAGAAATATTCCCTGTCTGAGATGACGCCATATCTGAGCCTGGCAAGAGATGTTGTGAGGAGCTGGGCCGTTGTCTCGAGCCCCGCCCCTTGAGGGCCGCCAACTATGAGGCAGATTTCACTCCTCATAATCCCCACGCCTAATCTGCTGCTGGAGATTCCTCGCAGGCCACCTCATCTGATGGGATTATCGCTATCACCTTATCCCCCGCATGTTGACGCAGCTCGTCAGGAGAATAAATTGGCTGCCGACAGTCGGCACAATAAAGGAATCCCCTCTCAAGCAGCAGCTTGGCAAGGGCTTCAAAATCCCTCTCAACATAGCTTGAGCATGCCTCCTTAGGCATCGAGATTACGGTATTATCCTCCACACATACCATTATCGATGGGTAGATCGGGTGGGGGGAATACTTGAAGCATTTCAAACAGCGGATCTCTTCACGGGTCATGTCAGTGTAATTGAATGTGGAGTTTAAAAATCTTACGACATGCCGTTATTTAGAATCCTTTATATAACGGCGTTTTATAAACAATCTTGTGTGAGAATACATGTCCATAAGGCTCATGACTAGGGATGCGCTTTTAAGCGCCTTCGCTGGCGAGTCCATGGCTCATATGAGGTACCTCATATTCGCGGATGTCGCTGAGAGGGAGAAGTTCCCGAATGTCGCGAGGCTCTTTAAGGCGGTGGCATATGCCGAGTTCGTCCACGCGAGGAATCACTACAACAATTTGAGGGATTATAAGGAGGATTTCAAGGTGGCGGCGGGGACTCCGGCGGGCCCGGGTAACACCTCGAAGAACTTGGAGCTCGGCATAATGGGGGAGGAGTATGAGGTTAATGAGATGTATCCCGTTTACATGGAGATAGCGAAGTTCCAAGGCATAAAGGGCGCTGAGCAGAGCTTCCGCTACGCCTATGAGGCCGAAAAGATCCACGCCCAGCTATACAGGGAGGCCAAGAGCTACGTGGATCAGGGAAAGGACTGGCCGTTGAAGGGCAAGGTCTGGATATGCCCAGTCTGCGGACACACCTATGTGGGCGATGAGCCTCCGGAGAAGTGTCCAATCTGCGGTGTTCCAAGGGACAGGTACATCGGCTTCTAAGGCCGCTAATCCGCCAAATACCTCCACACACCTTTTTCCCTGTAATTGTAAATTATCGTCTTGTACGCGGTTACATATTCGATGGAATATCCCACGCCCTCTCTACCTATCCCAGAGTCCTTTCTACCACCGAATGGATAATAGCCCACACCATGCCTAGGCATATCGTTGATGTATATCGCGCCGAATTCGAGGAATCTCGCAAGCCTTCTCACCTGATCTATGTCATGGCCGAAGATCGCGGCATCGAGGCCATAAGATCTCCCATTAGCCAGCTCTATCGCCTCGTCAAGATTACTGAAGCTTGTTATCAATGCTACAGGTGCGAAAACCTCTTCCTTATACAGCCTTAGGCTTCTTAGGACATTTTTATCCAACATCTCGATCAATGTTGGCTCGACATATGTTTCCCCCAGCCTCCTCCCACCATACAATATCCTACCACCAGCCTTAACCGCCTCCTCAACACCACTCATCATCTCATCTGCCGATTCAGGACTTATCAGCGGCCCCATGCTGGTTTTCTCATCTCGCGGATCTCCAACAACAACCCTTGATAGCTGTGAAACAAGCCTATCCCTGAACTCCCGGTAAGCCTCCTCCGCGACGAGGACAAGCTTTATAGCATCACACCTCTGGCCAGCATAGCTATAAATCCCAGCTGCAACCCTCTCAGCGGCGAAGTCAAGATCCGCATCCGGTAGGATTATGGCTGGGTCACCACCTCCCAGCTCCATTATGAACTGCTTGATGCCCGCGGCCTGGATTACCTTTCTTCCAGTCCCACTACTCCCCGTGAAGCTTATTGCCTGAATCCTCCAATCCGATACAAGCCTATTAGATTCTTTACCCGGGATTGTTAGGACCGAGAAAGCCTCCTTTGGAAAGCCGGCCTCCTCAACAAGCTTCGCGAATAACAGTATCGGGATCGGGTCCGCTGATGGCGGCTTGATCACAACCGCGTTACCAGCGACCACACTATAGGTGAACTTGGAGACCGCGTCGAAAAGCGGATAATTGAAGGGGATTATCGCAAGAACCACCCCAAGGGGCTCGCGCCTAACCACGGCCTCCGTCTCCAGCGTTGTTGGATCCCAGTCCCCTGGCATATATTCCCCATAGATCTTCCTCGCGTCCAGATCAGCCCTTCTCAGCCGATCTATGCTAGCGTTAACCTCGCCCATGGCCTGGCCACGAGTCTTCCCAGAATTTATTATCAGGGATTCTACAAGATCATCCCTATACTCCTCCATGAGGCTTGCTAGCCTTTCGAGTATCTCAAGCCTCCTCCAGCCAGGGGTATCCCTAATCCTCCACCTTCCAATCGAGTAAGCCACGTCTAGCGCGTGGTCTATATCCTCCCAGCCCAGCCTCGGCACCTTACCAATAACGCTCAAGTCTATTGGGCTCTTAACCTCGATCATCTCATCCTTCCAAATCCACTTCCCAGCAATAAATGCCGCAAACTCATATACGTCATCAGACTCATGATATATTCCGGAGAAAACAGGGCTTCTTAACCTGAGGGCACTCATCACATCTCAAGAGTTTATAACATATTTATAAGAATTTCGGCAAAATAACATTAAAGTAACTCCGCAAGATGGTTTATGCGAGGGTTATGTCTTCGGGGAATGTGAGACGCGTACTTTTCGTATGTGTTGAGAATAGTTTTAGGAGCCAAATTGCCGAGGCTTACTTCAACAGGTATGCTCCGGAGGGTTGGGTTGCGGTTAGCGCTGGTGTGAAGCCCTCTAAGACTGTCCACCCAAACGCGGTCAAGTTAATGCTCGAGGAGGGAATAGATATAAGTGGCAAGAGGCCGAGGATTCTTGATAAAGAGATTCAGGAGCAGGCTGACCTTGCCATAATAGTCTGTAGCGGATCCCAATGCCCCGTAATATATGCTAAGAAAGTCTTAGAATGGAATATACCGGACCCGGCGGATCTGCCGCTAGAGGAGGCTAGAAGGATCAGGAATGAGATAAAAAGAAGAGTGCTTGAGCTCATTGATAACATAAAACGCGGTAGAGTGGAGGTGGATAAGCGCTTCATAATAAGGGATGACAGTATCTAGGAATCGTGGGGTGGCTTCAGGATGGATCTAGGGCTTCAGGGCAGGGTTGCAATAGTCACGGGCTCTAGTAGCGGGATAGGTAAAGCTATAGCGATTGCGCTGGCTCGGGAGGGCTGCAAGCTCGTAATATGCTCTAGGAGCTGGGATAGGATCTCTGGGGCCGCGGAGGAGATTAGAGCTGAGACGGGTAATTCGGAGGTTCTCCCCGTTAAGGCTGATCTGAGAGCTAGGGAGCAGGTCACCCGCATGGTTAATATGGCGCTTGAGAGATTTGGCAGGATAGATATACTGGTGAATAATACCGGCGGCCCCCCATCATCTATGTTCGAGGAAACGTCTGATGAAATGTGGGTTGATGCTGTGAGCCAGCTGCTAATGAGTACCATATACTCCTGCCGCCTCGTGATACCTCATATGAAGAAGAGGAGATGGGGTAGGATCATAAACATGGCATCCTTCGTCGCCAAACAGCCGATGCGCGGGATGATTCTCTCAAACACGCTGAGGGCAGGCATATTGGCATTGACGAAGACCCTTGCTCTGGAGCTCGCGGAATACGGGATACTCGTTAACGCGGTGTGCCCCGGCTGGACACTAACAAGGCGAGTTGAGGAGCTAGTAAGGGTGGAGGCCAATAGAACAGGGAAGCCCATAGAAGAAATATTGAGGGGATGGGCTGCCAAGATACCGCTGAAGAGATTCGCGAAACCCGAGGAGATAGCGGATGTTGTGGCTTTCTTAGCATCTGAGAGGGCCAGTTACATCACCGGCGCGGTCATACAGGTGGATGGAGGTCTCATAAGATCGCTAATATAAGTGATTCTGAAGGAGTTCACATTCAAGAAGTTATTTTTCTAAATCCTCGAGACCACGTTTACAGCATGTCTCGTGATCTGTAGGGAGCAGGCATTATGCTTTGAGCAGAAATCCTCACACTTCTCAGCCCAAATCCTCTCCTCATAGGCTAACCCACAAGCCTCACAAAAGTAGAGGATTCTGCCGCCAATTCTTCTCTCAGCCACCAAAATTACCACCCATAAAAAGTTGGAAGCAGGCTCTTTGAAAACCTTTATCCGGCGAAATATATAACGCTGTGAAGAATAACTATGTGATGTGAAGTAGGGATGTCATCGGAGAAGTTTTATGTCCTGCCGCAGCTACCATATGGCTACGGTGATCTCGTCCCCTACATGTCCGAAGAGCAGCTCAGAATACATCACACGATCCACCACCAGGCATACGTGAATGGCGCGAACGCAATATTGAAGAGGCTCGAGGAGGCCCGAAAGGGGAACCTCGACATAGATGTGAAGGCCGCCTTGAAGGAGCTTTCCTTCAACATAGGGGGACATGTCCTCCACTCAATGTTCTGGAGAAACCTCGCACCTCCGGGGAAGGGTGGGGGAAAGCCAGGCGGAAGGCTTGCAGACATCATAGAGAAGGAGTTCGGGAGTTTTGAGAGGTTCAGGAAGGAGTTCACGCAAGCTGCTGTTGGCGTGGAGGGATCCGGCTGGGCGGCCCTAGCATTCTGCAGGATCCTAGGAAGGCCATTGATAATGCAGATAGAGAAGCATAACCTCAACATCTATCCCGCGTTCCCGATAATAATGGTCCTCGATGTCTTTGAACACGCCTACTATATAGACTACAAGAACAAGAGGGCGGATTTCGTGGAAGCATTCTGGAACATAGTCGACTGGGACGAGGTTAACAAGAGGCTTGAGGCGCTACTAGGATAGCAAACCACCCTCCAATCCCACGCCATCCACCTTTTTATTCACGCGCGGGGCGAAAATTTGGGTAGCTTTCATGCGAGTCTTCATGCATTAGCTCTTTGTATGGAATATTGACGTTGAACTGGATCTCGGATATATGGCATGTCCTTCCATGGAGTATTATGATGTGGCGCGTGGTCTTTGGGGGTAGGAGCTCCCCCCTCAAGCCGGCATTCAAGACAAGATCCTTTGAGAGCGGTTCTCCCCTACTCCAGCTTAGGACTGCGATTTTGGGGGAGCGGTAATTCACTAGGAGGCATGGAATTCTCCTGCAGCCCAGTCTTTTTAGAGCCTCAACCCTATGGTGTCCATCTATTATTATCAAGGTCTTGCTATCAACAACTATTGGCTTCCTGAGAAGACCGCACCTCTTAATATCCTCGGCGAGCTCCTTGACAAGGTCCGGATCAACATTTTCATGAGGTCTCAGGAGGCTAATAGGCAGTATCGCAATCCGGGATGAAAGCTCCCGGAGGGCATCCCTAAGACTATCATCATCCACATATTCCTCAGCAGGTCCGAATAACATCATGCTTATCCCCATCACATGCATAACAACGTAATTTAAATTTTCCCTGGAAACCTTATAACCACATCGTCCCTAGCCATCTCGAGGTTGAGGGTGGTGGCAAGCTCGAATAACGTTAAGATCGTAAATCTGGCCTCCCTACGAAGGGTTTTCGAGGTCGACCTGGCCCTAGTCATGGAGGCTTATAGCCGTGTCATGAGAAGTCAGCGCCTCGATAAACCCCTGGTAGTCGAGAGGAATACAGGGATAGTTATTGGAGGGGTTGAGGTTCTCGAGGCACTAGACCTCCTATCGGCCTCCAAGGCTCCAGCGCTGCTTATTGGCCAAGATCAAGTCATGATTAAACGGCTCTCAGGGGAGATCCTTAAGGTAGATGATCTGCTCGAGGAGTTCCGGCTTGGGCGGAACAGACTTCCCCTCCGCAACTTCGAGATCAAATACCTGATCGATATTCCATCAATAGATGTGCCATTGGATCATCTATACGGGGGTGTAAGGATTGATAGGCGCGTGCTCAGGGTTTATGATGATACGCTGTCTCTGCTTGTGGAGAATTGGCCAACACCTCTTGTAAGGCTAAAATCATTTTCATCGGATTATAGGAGGGTTTACGCGAAGCTCGAATCCTTCAACCCATTCAGTAATAGCGTGAAGGATAGGATTGGATGGGCAATGATAATGGATGCGCTAAGCCGCGGCGCCCTTGGAGATCTACTATACGAAGCTACATCCACGAATACCGGGATAGCGCTGGCCTCAATAGGGAATGCTCTGGGGAGGAGGGTTAAGCTCTTCATCCCCAAGACGATCCAGAGGGTTAGTGATGTATTCCTCAAGACATTGGGCGCCGAGGTAGTTAGGGTTCCGGTCAGCCTGACTGTGGAGGCGATCGCCGAGGTGGAGGCATCCGCAAGAAGGGATGGCGCAACCCATTTGAACCAGTTCGAGAATGACGCAAATTTCAAGGTACATCTTAAGTATACCGCTAGGGAGCTCGATCAACAGCTCAGGTCGATAGGTGTTGAGCCTGACTGCATCATCGGCGGTCTCGGGACATCCGGGCATATGAGCGCCATCTCATTTTATTTCAAGAGCAAGTATGGCGACAGCGTCAGGATCGTGGGCGTCCAACCGGCCCAAGGCCATGTGATTCCCGGAATAAGAAGAGTCGAATCCGGGATGAAATGGATACACATGGTCAAGTTCGACGAGATAATTGACGTGACATCTGACGAAGCGATCGAGGGAGTGATTGAAGTCGCGCGGAGGGAGGGTCTCCTCATAGGGCTAAGCTCCGGGGCGGTCTTCAAGGCATTCAGAAAGCTCTCCCCAGAAAGAGGCAACATAGTCTTAATATTCCCGGACAATGGTTACAAGTATGCGGAACAATTAGAGGAATATTTCAGGAAGCGCGAACAAACAAAATAGATAGCTTTGAGCCCGGTTCACACTTGTAATGATATTTTTTCAAGCTCTTTCATGATGCTAACCCCTGAGCTCGTCCCTATTCTATCCGCACCTGCTTTCACGAGTTCAATCACCTGCTTGGCGGTTCTAATGCCGCCGGAAGCCTTAATTCTCACGCGAGGTGATAAGACGCTTCTAAGGAGTCTTACATCCTCAACCTTTGCCCCGGCGGGGCCGAAGCCTGTCGAAGTCTTAACGAAATCTGCTCCAGCCTCCTCCACGATCTTGGCCGCCTTAACCTTCTCTTCATCATTCAGGTAACATGTCTCAATTATCACTTTAAGCACTTTTTCTCCAACGGCCTCCTTAACCTCTCTCATCTCCCGCAGGACATAATCATACTTCCCAGACTTGAACATTGAGATATTCATCACCATGTCAATTTCATCAGCCCCAGCCTCAACATACTTTCTAGCCTCAAAGACTTTAACCTCGCTAAGTGTTGCTCCAAGTGGGAACCCTACAGCCACGCACACCCTTACATTAGAACCCCTTAGTAAGTCCTTTGCAAGGGGAATGTATATTGGATTAATGCAGACGGTCGCGAAGCCATATCTTTTAGCTTCTTCACACAGCCTCTTAATATCATCCTCGATAGCATTGGGCCTCAATAGTGTATGTTCTATTATTCTTGCAATAGCTCGGACATCGAGAGACGTGCGCTCAAGCCCCTCAATCTCACCCATTCTTAATGGTGTGGCTCCCATTGACATTGGTCAACACCTCCAACACTCTTATAAAACTTGGTTCTAATAAACATGCTGAATAGAGAGCAATTGTAAGGTTTATAACAAGGTTATTCCTAAAAAATATTTTAGTTATCTTTCCTCAATCTTCCCTCAATCTTCTATAAGGAAAAAGCGGCTGGAAGGTTTATGCTTTATTGCGGGCGCGTCCGTGAGATAAGGTGGGTTGTTAAGGGGGTTTATACGCCGGGGGTGGGATTTGAACCCACGCGCCCCGGAAGGGGCATCGGCTCTCTGGGTTGCTGAGTAAATGTCTCCAGGCCGACCCACTACCAGGCTATGGGACCCCGGCGTCCGCGGGAGACTAGCTTATGCCTCTATTTTGAATTTACTGGGGTTAGTAGACCTTCACGCCGTTTGCCGGGTTTTTACACTCCTTCTCGAACTCCTCCATCAGCTTGAGGGTTATTTTCCCGGCTTTGCCGTCGCCTATGATCCTCCCCGCGATCTTCGTCACTGGCAGGATCTCGGCACCCGTTCCCGTCACAAAGACCTCATCTGCCGTAATTAGCTCGAATGGCGTGATCTCCCTCTCCTCGACCTGGTGCCCGAGCTTCCGAGCGAGCCTCATAACGAATGCCCTAGTTATTCCGGGGAGGATGCCGGTTGTCGGGGGCGGAGTCGCTATAACCCCATCCCTAACCATGAATATGTTCGTTGAAGTCGTCTCGGCGACGAAGCCCCTATCATCGAGCATGACTGCATCATCCGCCCCAGCATTTATCGCCTCAAGCTTCGCGAGTATGCTATTCAAGTAGTTCAGGGATTTTATCTGATGCGTTGTCGCATCAACCCTATCCCTTCTAACAGATGATATTATGAGCGAGATCCCCCTCATCTTGGCCTCCCTACTATAAAGGGTTAGAGCTGGCTCCGTGATTATTATGACATTGGGCTTCCCGCACTTTCTCGGGTCTAGGCCGAGGTCACCAACCCCTCGCGTGACAACAAGCCTGATATAGGCATCCCGCAGCCCATTCCTCCTGAGGGTCTCGACAACCGCGTTAATAATCTCATCCTTTGTCAACGGTATCTCGAGCATTATCGCCTTCGCCGAGTCATAGAGCCTGTCAACATGCTCCCTCAGCATGAAGACCACGCCATCATACTCCCTAATGCCCTCGAAGACGCCATCACCATAAAGGAAGCCATGATCATAGACGGAGATCGCGGCCCTGCTCTTGGGATAATACTCGCCATTGATATAGACGAGGAGCTCCCCGCTCATGGTCCCTTCAGTTCAGCTTCCTTACTTATAGCTCTTTAATCATAAAATGACGAGCATTCAATTCAACCCACAATCCAATTATTTTTCATATCTTTTCTAAATAAAAATATTCTGATCTGATGTGAACTTAATCCTTTCCCCTTACCTTGTTGAGAATTCTGTAAAATAAATGAATGAATCATATATTCAATTTTGAGAAGCCTAAGGCTGAAGCTTACACCTTCAAAATTATGCTTAAACTTTCTCCTTAGCTTATTTCAAAACACTCCCTCATACAAATGCCTTAAATCTCTTCCCTCTTTAAGTTTCTTCCTTAACCTTCTTAGCTAATGTTTTGCCGATCTTTATAATCTGCATCATATCATCCTCCATTGGCGGACCATTAATCTCCAATGCGCCGACACTCTCGATTTTGAGTTGTTCAAGCATTTCTTGAATTTGTCTTACTGCTCCTCCACCCCAACCATAAGAGCTTAGAAGGACAGCGAATTTCATCGGTGGACGTAATATTCTAAGAAGGTAGACGGTATAAATAGCTAATGGATGAGCCCCGCCTAAAACTGTCGGGGCGCCTAGAACAACTGCTCTTGAATCTGAAAGGTCTTTGGCTAAATCGCCTATGTCAGCTACAGCTAAGTTATGAAAAGCTAGTTCGATATCTTCTGCCGCTAATATTTCAGCCATCTGCTTAACCATAGTATCTGTACTGTTCCACATGCTCACATAAACTATCGTAACTTTCTGGCGAGTTTCACCAGCCGCCCAATGTTTATAGGCATTTAAAATAAGCTCTGGCATTCTATGGATAGGGCCGTGACTAGGTGCTATCAGTTTAATGGATTTAAGTGGAAAAGGGAGAAGTAATTATACTTGCGAAGCGCCTTATGTGTTGGGATCCTAATGGCGGAGGAGCATTATGCGCTTGATCCCGTAGACCTCAAAATAATCGAGCTCTTGAAGAAAGATGGTAGGATGCCTTTCGTAGAGCTGGGGAAGAGGGTTGGATTGTCGGAGGCAGCTGTCAGGAGGAGAGTTAAGATACTCCAAGAGCGAGGGATAATCAAGAGGTTTACTGTGGAGGTTGATGAAGGCTTCCAAGTGAGCGCTGTGATTTTTCTCCAATTCGAGTCGAGCAGCTTTCCAGGCGAGATTGTTGAGAAGATAGCTAGGGTGCCAGGAGTCAGGGCGATCTATGAACTTACTGGGAGATTTGACGCTATGGTGATAATCTCAGCTTCTAGGATCTCAGAGCTCAACGAGAGGATAGACAAGATAAGGGCGATAGAAGGGGTAAAGAGTACCGAAACCGCGGTCGTCCTGAGGGTCCTGACCCCCTCCCTACCTTAAGGTAGGGGGTTTGAGCCACATCCTCCTTTTTGGGAGTTGGCCCGGGGCCGGGTCTCCGGCCCATTACCCCACCCCTCTCGGGGCTTGGGGTTATCGGCGCTATCAAGGTACTATTCAGCGTCATTAAATATTATATGTCGCAATGAGATCGACTTTGAAGACCTTGTCCATCCTCGTACGCCTGAATAGCCCTCTGATGTGGAATTAGGGATATTAATGCCTTAATGAGATATCCTCCCGGAGACAGACTAATGGTAATCTACGAAGAGCGCTGGGATCTCGGCAAGCTGGTCACATTCGTCCCTAACAAGAAGACCCCGATCTATAACTGGTTTTTTCTTTAAGGAGGGTTTTTCTCGCGAGTTTGTCCACATGATGCTCCGGGAGTTTGAGGTGGGCCCGGGCTCAATGGTCTTAGATCCATTTCTCGGATCAGGCACGACCCTCTTAGCATGTAAGGAGCTGGGCATAGATGGTGTGGGTGTGGATGTGGCCCCGCTCGCCGTCTTTGTGAGCAGGGTCAAGATAGCGGATTATGATCTCGAGAAGCTGAGGGAGACCGCGAAATGGCTTTTAAGTCAACCATTTAAGAGACCGAACATCTCATGTGTCAGCGGATTTGTCAGGCAATTCTTCCTAAAGCCGTCGCTCGAGGATATAATCTTCTTCAGAGAGAGGATTCGGGAGATTGAAGATCCTGTTGTCAGGAACTTCTTCACGCTGGCGCTAATGAATGCCGCTATGAAGGTCTCGCTAGCATACAAAGATGGCGCTGTCCTGAAGGTGATAAGGGATAAGCCCGTCCCACCGTTCAGGAAATTCTTCAAGAGGCTTATCAGGAGGATGATAAGGGATTTGACGAAGCTGAGCTTCAAGCCATGCAGGCTCGAGGTATATTTGGGTGATGCTAGGAGAATGGACTTCCTCGAGGATGAGATGTTCGACACGATAATAACCTCACCACCCTACCTCAATAAGATCGAATACACCAAGGTGTATAGGATCGAGTATGAGCTCTTCTTCGGCGATGTGAAGATCGACCCTGTCAGGTCCTATCTTGGGTTGAATCCAAAGAATATCGTGGATCAGTTCCCCGAGCTGAATCTGCCAGAAGTCGCGAAGGCATACTTCCATGATATGAGGCTTTGCTTGGAGGAAATGTTCAGGGTCCTTAAGCCTGGTGGAAGGGTTGCCCTCGTCGTCGCTGGGGGAGTTTTTCCCGATAGGGTTGTCGAGTCCGATAAGCTGATACTCGAGCTCGCCGAGAGGGTTGGATTCGAGCCAGAAAGGCTTATCGCCGTGAATAAGAGGGTTGCAACAACTAGGAGAGTGATAAAGATCGGAGAGGCAAGAGAGAGCATACTCATCTTTTCGAAGCCGAGAGCCTAGGAGACATGCCATAAACAATTAAATTGCCTGCCTATTTCTAGGGGAGGCAACATGCGGATCGTGAGCTACGACTTTGAGGACGAGCGGGATTATGGATTCCTGATCCAGGGGAATAGCGTGATACCGAGAGACTTCCTCGAGAGCGCTCTCGGCATGAGCCTTCCAAAAGATGTTAGAGGCCTCCTGCCAGATAGGGAGCTCGTGGAGCTCATCGAATCTGTTTTAGGAAAGATTCCCGTGGAATCTATATCGCTTGAGGAGCTTCATCTTGGGCCGCCGATACCGAATCCGGGGAAGATAATCTGCCTCGGCCTGAATTATCTCGACCATGCGCTTGAGGCTGGAATGGAGCCCCCAGAGGGCATGCCGATATTCATGAAGCCGGCCACAGCGCTCACAGGCCCATTCGACCCCATCATAAAGCCAAGACATGTCGAGAAGCTGGACTATGAGATAGAGCTAGCCATCGTGATAGGCAGCCGATGCAGGGATATAGAGCCAAAGGAGGCCTATGAATACATCTTCGGCTACATGATCCTAAACGATGTATCCGCCAGGGATATACAGTTCATGGATGGGCAGTGGACTCGTGGGAAGATCATGGACACCTTTGCGCCGACGGGGCCGTGCCTAGTTTCTAAGGAGGAAGTTGGAAACCCCCATAACCTCAGGATGCTCACTACCGTGAATGGTGAGGTAAGGCAGAGCTCATCAACATCCAAGATGATCAGGAAGATCCCGGAGATAGTCTCGATACTGAGCCAGGGGATGACCCTCGAGCCCGGGGACATAATAGCTACGGGGACTCCGGCTGGCGTCGGGATATTCCAAAAGCCGGAGCCAAAGCTCCTACAGCCCGGAGACATAGTCGAGATGTGGATTGAAAACATCGGGACTATAAGGAATCACGTGATCACGGTCGAGTAGAGCTCCGACTGCTCCACGTGGCCCAGTGGAGGAAAAACTATAAGCTCGGCAAGTCGAGTTTCCCGGCGATCATGGGATGAGCTCTAAAAGATTTGATGTGGTGGTTGTTGGTGGTGGTCCTGCAGGCGTTGCCGCCGCAAAGGCTTCTGCTAAAACAGGAGCCAAGACGCTCCTGCTTGAGAAGAACCCGGCCATAATGGCCATCAAGCCGTGCGGGCAGGCGGTTAGCGCGCATACATTCGAGACGGCTGGCATTAACCCGACGCCACCCATGATACTGAATAGAGTGAGTGCGAGGGTGTATGCGCCGAATGGGGCGAGTGTGAAGATCCCGGAGACCGGATACCTAATAAACAAGACCCTGCTTCTTCAAGAAATTGCGGTCCAAGCGGCGGAGCATGGCGCTGAGATTCACGTTAATGAGCCATTCATAAGGTTCATGAGAAGAGATGATGGGTTAATCGTGAGGACTCCCAAAGCGGAGTATGAGTGTTCAGTCCTCATTGGCGCTGATGGATACAATTCTAGAGTGGCAAGGATCCTTGGTGTTAATGAAAAATCCGAGCCAATTCCAACACTCCAGTACCTGATGGCCGGCTCGAGACTTGAGAACGTGGATGAGATCAGGATCTATGTGGGCAACAAGATCGCGCCAAAGGGTTATGCATGGCTCTTCCCCTTTAGTGAGAAGCTGGCTGAGGTTGGGCTAGGTGTTAGGGGCGCGCCCCTCAAACCCTACATGGACAGGGTTCTCGAGATTCTTAGGAAGGAGCTTGGCTCAGCCCAAGTGATAGATAATCGCGGCGCCCCGGTGCCGGTGGGCGGCGTGATAAGTAAGTACATCTTCGACCGCGTAATCCTGATAGGTGATGCTGCGGGCATGGTTATACCCATGACCGGCGGTGGGATACATTCCTCGATAGCGGCGGGGATAGCGGCGGGAGAGGTGGCTGGAGAAGCATCACAAGAAGGGGATGTGTCGGAAGAGAGGCTCAGGGCGTTTGACGAGAAGTATAAGCCCTGGCTCGAGAGGATAAAGAGGAGCCTCAAGGTGCTTAGGCTCTTCGAGAGACTCACTGATGAAGATCTAAACGAGCTAGCCGAGATGCTTAGCGACGAGGATATAGTGGATCTTGCAAACGGACTCAATGTCGGGAGAGTCGCTAGGAAGCTCTTAAGCCACCCAAGGCTGGCGATGAAGCTGGCGAGGCAGCTCCTCAGCGTCTAGAATCGCGAGCCCAGAATAGATGATATTTGAAAATCCATGTCGCCCTTCCGCGAGAGGTAAGGGTTGCCTATCTTGGATGTTGCGATGGCGATTAAGATTTCGAGAAGGGGTGAATTCATTCTACCGATGAGCCTCCGGAGGTATGCTATTCTTCGAAGCTCTTTAATTAACTTCCTAGCCTCTGCTAGCGGTCTCTCAGGTGAGCCACCCTTAAGGCTCGCGGCTATGGCCGAGGCTATCCTCGCGGCGATCAGCCCTCCCATGATGACACCTCCGCCTGTCGTTGCCTTCACATGGCCTGCGGCATCTCCAACCGGAACAAGTCTCGATGGAAACAATATTGTGCTGTCAAGGGGGCTGCCCGTATAGATTACATGAGATGAGGAGTTGAGGCATAGTACATCCGGAAACTCCTCGCCTAAGAACCTTATCAGCAGCTTCTTCAAGTCGGGAGATCTGGACGCCACGCCAAGCTTCCCCAAGCTCTCATTAATTGGTATCAGATATGCGAAGAAGTCGGGTAGATAATCCTTCAAGTAAATGTAGACGAACCTCTTATCGAGGCCATGATTCTCCACGATAAGCTGGATTATCGGAATCCATTTTCTCGGTTCAGTCCCGGCTCCAAGAAATCTCCTCAGCAGGGCTGCTCCAGCTCCCTCAGCATCTATTACCCACAATGATTGACGTATACTATCGCTGGCCGTTATCCGGAATTCTCCTCCATCTCTCTCGACTGCCTTGACCCTGACCCCGCACACTATTTCTGCTCCAGCATGCTCCGCCTGCTTCGCAGCCTCCTTGTCGAAGATGCTTCTGCTAACGACAGCCGCGACAGGTCTGCCCGCATCGAGAATCCTCCACCTCCCATTAGAGGTCCTTATTACAGCCCCTCTAATAACGTTCTGAAGATATTTTCCACTCACCGAAAATCCAAGCCTCTTGAGCCCTGAGAGGCTTAGAAGGCCGGCGCATCTCTCCGGCTCACCGATCTCCATATGCTCCTCAAAGACTATTACGCTAGCACCAGCTCTAGCAGCCTCACGCGCTGCGATTAAGCCCGCCGGCCCTCCCCCGATCACAGCTAACTCAATCATCTTCCAGAATCACTTCGTCAGGATACAATAAAATACTAGGCTTATCTAGGGTTTAACGATCACCACGAGGTGAGTGTGAGGGCTTTGAAGATGGCTCGCGCCCACGTGACTATAACTGGAAAGGTTCAGGGGGTTTTTTACAGGGTTAGTGCGAAGAAAATGGCAGATAAGCTTGGCGTGAAGGGCTGGATTAGGAATCTCCCGGACGGAAGAGTTGAGGCGGTCTTCGAGGGCGAGGAGGACGCGGTGAAGCGCATGATCTCGTGGTGCTGGGTTGGGCCGCCGGGAGCAAAGGTGATTAGCATAGACGTGGAATGGGAGGAGTATCTCGGCGAATACAAGGATTTCCGGATACTTTACTAGCTGAATCCATGAGCTATAATAGTTATAAGATGGTGCTGGGAAGGGATAGGCGAGCGAGATCATGCCTTCGGAGAAGAAGGAGGTTAGAGAAGTTCAACTCAGGGTTGCTGAAGCCCGGCAGAGGGATATTGGTAGGAAGATTGCAAGGGTTGATAGCCGGGCGATGAGGGATCTGGGGCTAAGCCCTGGAGATATAATCGAGATCATCGGAAAGAAATCAACAGTAGCCATCGTATGGCCACCATACAAGGAAGATGATGGGATGGGCCTAATCAGGATTGATGGTGAAATCCGGAAAAATGCCGGGGTCTCCGTTGGAGATTACGTGACGATTAGGAAAGCTCGGGCTGAACCCGCCAAGAAGATCGTCCTAGCGCCATTCGAGAATCTCCCATTCGTCGGTGATCTCTCGAGAATTGTTAGGAGCCAGCTGCTCAATTTGCCGGTAATGAGGGGAGATGTTATTGTAATACCGGTCCTAGGAATGGGTATAGAGCTTAAGGTCGTGACCACGAGCCCCACGAACGTCGTCATAGTCACGGAGAATACGGTAATAGAGGTCAGCTCGACACCGGTTAAGAGAGTTGAGGAGGTTGGAGGCGTAACATACGAGGATATTGGCGGGCTGCATGAGGAGCTTCAGAGGATAAGGGAGATGGTTGAGCTCCCGCTTAAGCATCCGGAGCTCTTCCGCCACCTCGGGATAGAGCCGCCGAAGGGAGTTATATTGTGGGGACCACCCGGATGTGGTAAGACGCTCATAGCTAAGGCGATTGCTAATGAGACCGGGGCGCACTTCATCTCAATAAACGGCCCCGAGATAATGAGCAAGTTCTATGGCGAGAGTGAGGCGAGGCTTAGGGAGATCTTCAAGGAAGCTGAAGAGAATGCCCCATCAATAATATTCATTGATGAGCTTGACGCGATAGCGCCGAAGAGAAGCGAGGTTACTGGTGAGGTTGAGCGGAGAGTGGTCTCACAGCTCCTGACGCTCATGGATGGGTTAAAGAGCAGGGGCCAGGTGATAGTCATAGGGGCAACAAACAGGATAGACGCAGTGGATCCTGCTCTTAGGAGGCCTGGGAGATTTGACCGCGAGATAAGGATAGGCGTACCTGATAGGAACGGCAGGAAGGAGATACTCCAGATCCATACGAGGAGAATGCCCCTTGCAGATGATGTCGACCTCGATGAGCTAGCGAATATAACTCACGGCTTCACTGGCGCTGATCTAGCCGCCCTCTGCAGGGAGGCGGCGATGAATGCCCTGAGGAGATTCCTGCCAAAGATAGATCTTGAAAAGGAGACGATACCAGCTGAGGTGCTAGAGGAGCTTAAAGTCACCCGTGAAGACTTCATGAATGCCTTGAAGGTTGTCCAGCCATCAGCCCTGAGAGAAGTGATACTTGAGATACCGAATGTCCGCTGGGAGGATATTGGGGATCTTGAGCAGGTGAAGCAGGAGTTAAGGGAAGCTGTCGAGTGGCCGCTCAAGTACCCGGATCTATTCAAGAGACTCGGCATAAAGCCTCCGAAGGGAATCCTGTTATATGGGCCGCCCGGAACAGGCAAGACTCTCCTCGCGAAGGCGGTTGCGAATGAGAGCGAGGCGAACTTCATCTCGGTTAAGGGACCCGAGATACTAAGCAAGTGGGTTGGAGAATCGGAAAAGGCTGTAAGGGAGATATTCCAGAGAGCGAGGGAGGCAGCTCCATGCATAATCTTCTTCGACGAGCTTGATGCGATAGCTCCTAGGAGGGGGCTTCACACCGACTCCGGCGTAACAGACCGGATAGTAAACCAGCTGCTAACGGAGATGGATGGAATACAGATCCTGAAGGATGTCGTCGTCATCGGCGCGACTAATAGGCCTGACATACTCGATCCAGCACTGCTCAGGCCCGGGAGATTCGATAGAATAATCTATGTGCCACCGCCTGATATCGAGGGAAGATACCAGATCTTCCAGATACATACAAGGGAGATGCCGCTCGCCGATGACGTGGACCTCAGGAAGCTTGCTGAGATGACAGAGGGATACACAGGCGCTGATATCGAGGCGCTATGCAGAGAGGCAGCGCTAAACGCCGCCAGGGAGAACATTAACACGGACAAGGTATACATGAGACACTTCCTAGCGGCGTTAGAGAAGGTGAAGCCAAGCATAGCGCCGGAGCAGAAGCGGGAGTATGAGAGGATCCTAACGGAGTTCAAGAAATCACTAGCCTATATCTCTTAGGCTTAGGTCGCTGGAAGCCTAAACCCCCTCAATACCTCGATGAACCTAGAAGCATCATCAGCCATGTAAACGTTATTGAAGAGAACATACACCTTCCTCCCCTCTTTCAAGTATTTCTCGACAAGCTCGGCCAGCCTCCTCAGATCAGAGTCCGTGTACTTGTACCTATAGTTGTATTCCTTGCCACCTATGCCATGGAGCCTGAAATATACTAGCTGATGCGATGACTGGGGCTGGCACCTGAATGGGTCCACGATATGTACGAGATCAAGCTCGTCGCATAGCTTGCCGACGGCTTGGAGGTTATCCCTCCATGTCCCCCTAGGCTCCCACCCTAGAATCACGCCATCCCTCTTTATCGCTGAGAAAAATGCCTCAACATTTCCCACATTCTCCTCGCTGTATCCAAAGGATGCCGGCGTTTGGAGGACGCAGACTTCCGCCCTCATTGCCCTACAAACCTCGAGGGTTTCTTCCCAAGCCTTGAAATTCTCCTCAGTAGGTCTTAAGAAACCATATTTATCCTGCTTTGACTTGGGTATCTTGAGGCCGCTCCTCTTCCAGGTTGGGCTACTCGGCGGGTGAGTAATAGCCTGCCAGCCTTTCATACAGAATTTGAAGTTCTCCGGAGCATTCTCAGCCCACTTCGCAACAGTCTCCGGCTTGGGAAGCTTGTAAAATGTCTCCTGAATCTCGATTATTGAGAATCGGCCATAATAAGCGCCTTTGCCGCCCCTGACGCACCATCCGCAGCAGCCAACCCTAACCTCCATGGCAAATAATGCTATGCGATTCCAGACAAATTTTTCCGCCGGAGGCTAGGAAGAATAATACTTAAAGCTAGCGCTCTATAAAATTACCCATTGGGTGCTCATTTATGCCGCAGGTGCCGCTTGAGAGGATTGACGAGGTGGTTTGGAAAATTCCAAAGCATAGACCGGATATGCGCGTCCCGGTCCTAGTCTTCGCCTCAGAGGATCTTCTGGAGAAGATGATGCAGGATAGGACGCTTATCCAAGCGGCTAATGTCGCGACCCTGCCAGGGATATTGAAGCATGCCG
>Ga0080004_1189487_pt1 | contig 68862 bp, 70 predicted proteins | sample WasSprMetagenome_FD_69207 | JGI IMG/M metagenome (GOLD analysis project Ga0080004, IMG submission 69207) | Sulfidic aquatic microbial communities from Washburn Spring, Yellowstone National Park, USA - WS (SPADES assembly) (version 2) | ecosystem: Environmental > Aquatic > Thermal springs > Hot...
CAGGCGAGCGCCTTAGACCACTCGGCCACCTCTCCTTATTTACCCCTATTATTATATTCTATTATTTTTACAACCTAACCTCTTTAAAAATAACTAAAAAATATTAAAAAAATAAAAAGAAAATAAATGAAAAAATATAAACACTAAAAATAAAACTATCAAATCTATCTAAAACTCCACCATGCCCAGGAATAATATTAGATGTTTCTTTCAATTCAAAACTTCTTTTTATAAAAGAAGCAAATAAATCCCCAAATGGGGCAAATAAACTCATTAAAAATATTAATATAACTAATTGATATATACCTACAATTAAATATAAATTAGAAAAATATGCCCACAACATCCCTCCTAAAATCCCCCCTATTAATCCACCTACAAACCCTTCTAATGTTTTATTAGGACTTATAAATTCAAAAAATCCTTTGTTTCCAAAAATTTTTCCAACAAAATACGCAAAAATATCATTAAAAAAATTAGTAAACACAATTAGCATTAATAAAGCCCCATTTTTTAACGAACTTATAAATATCACTAAACTAAAAGGAATAATAGCATAAAACAAAATAATAATATTTATCCCTAAACTATTTATAAAATAACTATAGATACTATTATTTTCTTTAATAAACTCAAGAATATTTTTTTTAATTTCACTTTTTTTATAATCTTCCTTTAATTTATTTTGTAAATACCCAATGAAATTAACGGAAAAAATTAAAAATATAAAAATAATAGATAAAAAAATAAAAATCAATTTATCTGAATTGAATCTAAAATCACTTAAAATAGTTATAACATTTAATGAATTTAAGTAAGCTAAAATATCTAAGTATAAAGCAATAAAAAATAAAAAAAATTTATCAACATAATATTTTTTCATAAATATAGAATTTAATTCATAAACAGCTAATAATTGGATAATAACAACAAAAACAACAAATAAACTCCAATTATTAAATAATAAAAAAACAGCGATTAAAAAAAGAAGTATTCCACTAATGATTCTTAAGATAAATTTCTTAGGATCCTTTTGTATCTTCTTATTATAAATATTTTTAGTGTTATTAATGTTTGTGGTCATGATGCTGATAATTACTATTATGTTTAAAATCTTTATAATACCATTCTAAATTACCTTCTTTATGTAATTCTTCACAATTTTGAAAACATTCATATTTATGGTCTTCTATCTGAACAGTAAAATGTTTTATACTGTTTAATTCACATATTTCTTTTATCTTATTTAATAAGTAAGAATTCTCTATATGTTGATCTTTAACTATGTGCACAGTTAATATATTATCTTTAGGTTTAATAGACCATATATGTAAATCGTGTAAATCCAAAACCCCATCAATATTTTTAATCTTTTTAATTATTTCTAAATAATCAATATTCTTAGGAATAGTTTCTAAAAATATATCAATAGATTGATAAAGTAAAATAAAAGTAGAGGGAACCATAAGTAAAGAGATAACAATACTTAAAATAGCATCAATCTGATAAAACTTAGTAAAAATTATAATAACAGAAGCTAAAATAGCAACAATAGAACCCAAAGTATCAGTAATAACATGAAGTAAAGCAGATTTTATATTCAAATTATCAGAATGCTTAAAAAGTACAAAAATTATAAAAATATTAACAGTTAATCCTAAAAGAGCAACAATAAACATAGGTTCTCCTAAAACCACAACAGGTTTTATAATCCTATTTATACCATTAAATATAATAAAAGCTATAACCCCTAATAAAAAAATAGCGTTAATAAAAGCTGCTAATACTTCTAATCTATATAACCCAAACGAAAATCTTCTATTTTTTAAGTTTAATACTAAATATTGTGCCAAAAAAGATATAAACAATGAAAAACTATCGGTTATCATATGTCCAGCATCAGAAATCAATGCCAAACTATTCGTTAAAAAACCACTAATAAATTCAATTAAAGCAAAAACAAACGTTATAATTAATGCTATTCTTAAAGAATTTAATTCACTTCTTTTATTTTCCATAAACCTTACCTAATATTTTTTATTATTTTTAAATAAAAATAGAAAAATCCCTTTTAGTAAACCCTTATTAAAAACCTTCCTCATAAACAATTACATATTAAAATTTTTTTATATATTAAATAATTTTTTTAACAAAAATATAGAGAATTCATATTTACAAGGAGAAACTGGACAATCAGAAGCAAAACTAATATAAAAATTATTATAATTCCTAAATATTTCAAATACCTCCTTTAACCTGAAAATAAAATAACTATTTACTAATTCTTCGTTTTTTATATTTTTTAAAAAGTCAATATCGATAAAAAAAAAGTTAGGATTAAAAACAAAATAAAAATCAATATCTTTATACATCTCTAAATTATTTATTAGTAATTTTAGAGTTCGATTGTTAATAAAAAGAGCATGTTCTATTCTAAACTTAATTCTTACTATTTTAGACATCTTAACTATATGATCATTTATTAAATTAGATAAGGTAAAATCAATAGCTTTATCTCCTATACAATGAAAAGCAAGGCTGATTTTATTTATTTTAATATACCTTAAAATATAATATAATTTTCTTAAGAATTTTCTATAAAAACTCATATTTAAATATAATTTTGAATTAAAGTTTAAAGATGAATCATAAAACATAGCATCTTTATTAGCTAAAGTACCATCAACAAAAAACTTAAACCCTAAAAAATATCTACTACTTAATATTAATTTTAACTTTTTTAAATTGACTTTAAATATAATATTCGGATCTAAAAGATAGTAAATTTCTAATTTCTTATTTTTTATCTTTTTATTTATTAAAGTATAAAACTCTAAAAATTCTAAAGTAGTAAAAGCATCTACGGTTTTTAATATTCCATCAAAATAACTCTCTAATATTTTATAATATTTTTTATAATCCTTTTTAATTAATTTTATATATATCTTATCAATTAAGCTAAAATATCTTTCATTTAAAAAATTTGTTTTTAAATTAATTTTCCTTTTAAGATAGTTATTTATAAAAAATCGATGATAATTTTTAGATTTAAAAATAATAGGAATATCCGAAGAATTAACAAAGCTTATTAAAGTTTTATATTTCTTTTTAAACTCGTTTTTATCTTCCAAGGGGGAATTCAGTATAAAAAGATAATCTAAATTCTTAATTTTAGCACTTAAATTATAAAAATTATCAAAAAAATATTGAAAATCAAAAGAATTGATTAAGTTTTGAAGAACGAGGATAGGATGAGTATGAGGATCATACATCTTTAAAATTATTCAGATTACTTTAATTACTTTAAATTTTCATTAATAAAATCAATGATATTAAGATTAAAATAAAATCCAGACCTAAAATTTAAAATACTATCTAAATTATTAACCACTTTATTAAAAACCAATTTAACACCATAATAAAAACTTCTTCTATCTAAGGAATGATGTTTTATTTCTAAAATCTCTCCAAAATTATTAGCAAATATAATATTTTGATGGGCAACTAAAGAAGGTAATCTTAAAGAATGAATATTTATATCTTTATATACGTTATTCCTCTCCCAAGAATTTTTTATTATATTTTTAGACATTAACGAAGTACCAGAAGGTTTATCTTTTTTAAAAAGATGATGTGCTTCTACTATTTCACAATCAAAAAAATAATTCGCTACTTCACTAATAAATTTATTAACTAAATTAATCCCAATAGCAAAATTAGGAAAATGAAAACCAAATAAATTATTTTTAATAAATATCTCATTAATCTCCTTTATTTCTTGATAATTAAACCCTGTAACGCCAGTTATATAAAAAATATTTTTTATATCTTTTAATTTTATTTTCTTTAAAAAATTTAGTATAAATTCCTTATTTGAAAAATCTACAATAATTTGATTACTCTCTAAGTGCTTTTCTAAATATTCTCTAAAATTTTGAGAATTAACTAAATAGTCAAAATAAATATTATCATTTTTAAAATTATTAAATATAACTGACCCAGTTTTACCTGTATAACCTACAAAAACTTTCTTGTACTCCATAAAATTATCTATCTAAAATTGTATAAATTATATCTATAAATAATTATTGAGCAATCATCCACAGCTGATAGTTAAAATAATTTAAATATCTCTTTATATAATTATTAATATCAGCATTATAGTTTAGTTTAGAACCTAATAATTCATCTAATAAAGTTTTTTTAGGCGGCTTAATCTCTTTAAATTTTACATCCTTAAGACTAACTAATTGCTTTATTTTTTCTTTAGCATCATCTATAGTACCTATAGAATCTATTAATTTATAATTTTTAGCACTATAAGGACTAAAAACCCTTCCATCAGCTACTTTATATAGCTCCTCAACTGGCAAATTTCTATTAACTGATACATCTCTGACAAATTGATTATAATATTCCATAACTAAGTTTTGAATATATTTTCTTTGATCGTTATCTAATTCTTTAAAAGGACTCAAAGAATCCTTATATTTTCCACTTTTTATAGAAACCATACTAATACCCAACTTATCAAGTGCTTTATATATTTGAGGTATAGTAATAATAACTCCAATACTTCCAACAATAGATTGAGGATTAGCAATAATGTAATTAGAAGCAGAAGCTATATAATAAGCTCCTGAAGCCCCAAGATTCTCTATATATGAAACTACTGGCTTCTCTTTTGAAATTTTCTTTATTTTATAAGATATCTCTAAACTTGGAGCAGCTACACCACCCGGACTATCTATTACTAATAGTATTCCTTTATAACTTTTATTTTCTTTTATCCTATCTAAGGTTTTAATAACATATTTAGAATCAATAACACCTTCCCCTTCTTCATTTACTATTACCCCTTTTAAGTAAATCACACCTATTAAATTCCCACTTTCTTCTTGTTTATTAAATAATAAAGAAATAACAAAACCCATTAAACAAATAAATACTAAACCTATAACTAAAAATGATATCAAAAATTTTAATACTCTCATCTAAAATACCTCTTTTTAGATAAAATAATTATTTCCTATGCCAATAATTCAGTACCTCAATAACTCAGCACTCAAAATTCTATTAAAATATTCCAAACTTCTAAAAACTAAAAATTATTTCTAAAAATTATTTATTATAAAACAAAATCAATATTAAGAACTTTTAATTATATTAATAATATTTTGTAATATTTTAGCACTTTCATCCCTAAACTTTATTGTTATATAATTTGGCCTAAATAATAAAACCAATACTTTATTATTATCTTGGTAATCATCCACCAAAACAGTATATTCTTTAGAGTTAAAAAGTATAGTAATTAAATCTCCACCTACTTTGGTATTTTCGTATAATTTAATCATATCAACTGAAATTTTAGAGATATTATTAATATCAGATAGTGATATAATTTCTTTAACAGCAAATTCAATGGGCTCTCCATTAACTCTATTAACTACAATTATACCCCTTATATCACTATTAAGATCAAGAAATTTTTTCAATTCCTCTTTTAACATTTTTTTATCACCCTTTAATATTTTTTTAATTGTCAAAAATTTTAATTATCTACTTCCAAACTCTCCCTAATTAATTTACTTCTCTATTATTTACTTTTAATAAATTACATTTATCAATATATTTCTCTTTAAGAAATTCTTTAATTTTCACTAATATATATCTCTCCTATCAAAAATATATACTTTTCCCCAGCATTACCCCCCCCTTATAGAAGGTGGACTTCCCAATTTAGTTTTTACCGTTCTATACGTAAGTTCCTTATTTATCAATACAACTAAAACTCTAGTCTAAAATTAATTACTTTGTCTACTTTTAACAATTTTTTCGACTTTAAGTTAAAATTAATATAGCAAATTGTTTAAAAATTTACTACATAGTAGTTTCATTACCTCCAGTAGTTGTAGTAGTTTCATTACCTCCAGCAGTTGTAGTAGTTTCGTTACCTCCAGCTGTTGTAGTAGTTTCGTTACCTCCAGCTGTTGTATTCATATTTTGCATAGTATTAGCAGTAGTGGTAACGGTAGTTGTAGTTGTATTAGTTTGTTGTTGTTGATTACAAGAAATTAATCCAAAAGCTATAAATAATACCATAGTTACTACTATTAAAATACTTACTATACCTTTTTTCATTTTTTTTACCTCCTTTATTAGTTGTATATTTTTTTATACATTATTTAATTATATATTATAACACTATAAATTTTCTAAAAAATACTAAAAATTCCTTCTTAAAAAATTATATAATTTTTTCTATAAAATACCTTATTTGGTAAAATATATTAAAATAATCTAAATTAGAGAAATCAAATTTATTAAGATTTTCATCAAATATATCTAATTTAATAATATACGATTTATCAGCTAATGGAGCCCATCTATAAGAATCAAAATAAAAATATCTATTAGAAAATAAAGCAATAGTAGGAATATTAAAAGCAGAAGCAATATGAACAGGTCCCCCATCAAACGATATTATTATCCTAGAATTACTTATTAAATATAATAATTCAGAAATATTAGGTTTTATAACCTTTATATTTTGAAGTTCCCAGTCTCTATTAGTAACAAAAGCAAATTTTAAATTCCTATTTTTACAATAAATATTAATCTCTAATAAAAGTTTTTCCAAAAATTTTTTAGAAATATTGTCTTTTATCAATAAATTTTTATCAAAAAATAAAATATCAAAAACCTCCAAATTCATATCAGGAGCAATAAGAAAAGGTCTAAATTTTTTCAAATCTTCAAAATAATTAATATTATCAATATCAATTTCAATATCCTTATCCTGCTTTAATATCATTAAATTTTGAACTATCTCATGATTAATCTTTAACCCCTTAGAAAGATATTCTTCTTCAAAAACTTTATCTACTTCATCTAAATAAAATCTATATACACCTTTAAATATGTAATAATTAATTAATCTAGTTTGATAAAAATAAGTATATTTTTCATTAGCTTTAAGAAAAGAACCTAATAAATAAGAAACAAAATTAGGACTAAATACATAAAGCTTTCTAAAATTATATTTACTATTTAATATTTTTACAAATTTAAAAACATTAATAAAATTTAGGAAATTATCATAACTTCTAATAAAAACAGAATTAATATCGTTAAAATAATAACTTAATCTTATATTAATCACTTCGATAAGATCAAAATAAGGGTGAATAATTTTATTATTATAAACAAACAAATTAGAATTATAATTACTTAAGATAGCAACAATTTTAAAATCAGAGAAATTTTCTTTTATGATTTTAATAGCAGGTAAAGTTAAGACAGTATCTCCTAATCTATCTAATCTTATAACTCCTATCAATTTATTCTCTTTCAAAGCTATATAAAAAAAATAGAAAATATTTATTTTTGGCTATTTTTTAAAAAATTAGATCCAAAAACTTCCTTAAAAATATCAGATAAATTATAGATTTTATAATCAAAATCTTTATTAAAAATAACAATAGGTATATCACTAACAAATTCAGAAATAACTTGCCTACAAGCACCACAAGGAGGTACAAATTCCTTAACAGGAACATACAAAAATAATCCCAACCATCTACTATTACTACCATTAATTAATCCTTTAGAAATTGCATTAAAAATGGTAACTCTTTCAGCACATATAGTTAAACCATATGAACTGTTTTCTATATTAGTACCTCCAATAAATTCAATTACCCCATTTTTATCAATTGCTAACACAGAAGACACTTTAAAATTAGAATAAGGACTATAAGAATTTTTATTATAAAATATAAGCTCCTCTTTTATTTTCTCTAAGTAATCTTTTAAAAATTGTTTAATAATCATTAAAATTATTTAAATTATTTAATAAATTAAATTATTTAATAATATGTGGTTTAGATTTAATAAAGTCAAACATTTTTCTAAAAGCAATAGCTCTATGACTATATTTAGATTTCAATTTTATATCAATCTCTCCAAATGTTTTATTTAAAGCAGGTAAGACAAAAATAGGATCATATCCAAAACCATTATTTCCCTTAACTTCAGAACTAACATACCCTTCTACTTTACCTTCAAAAACATAATAACTCGAAAAATTAATAAGTAAAACAGCATAACAAACATATCTACATTTCCTATAAATAATATCTAAATCTTTAAACATATTAACAAATGCTTTATTTTTTTCATATTGAGGCAAAGAAGGAAAAATCCTTTTAGAAAAAGCCCCCGGAAAATTATTTAACTCCAAAAACTCAATCCCACTATCTTCAGCAATAACAGGAGCTAAAACTTGGTGATACACATATTGTGCTTTTTTAACAGCATTATCCTGATAGCTATCATAAATTTCCAAACTCTCAGGTAAATCACCCTCATATTCCTTTAATTCAATATAAAAGTCAGGATTTTCTTCTTGATAAGTATTTAGTATATGTAATATTTCTCTTACTTTATTAAAATTTTTAGTAGCTAAATAGATAACCATATTTTAAATACTACACTTTATCTTAAATACTAACTTTATTAAATAACTCTTCTACAATCGTAGAAACATCCTTATTATAATTTAAGAAATCTGCAACCTCAAATTTAATTATCTTATCCGGTGCTATAGTTTTTAATTTTATATTAATATTACTTATAACCCTATTTACCACTTCCTTAGTTTTAGTAGGATCTATTTTAATCAGTAAAACTGCTATTATTCCATTCCCAATATAAGATATTATATCAGTTACCCTTATAGTATTTCTAATAACTCCATTAATCTCCTTTATAATTCTTACTTCATAATCACTAAGATTATCAATATCTGGAGAATCTATATCAGATATTTTAATAAATAAAATAGCTGAATTTTCATTATATCTTTTAGAAATAAAAAATTGATTATTAAGTATTTCCCAAAAAAAGGAAGCACTATAACAATTCAACCTTTCATCCCATAAAACTCTACTTATAGTTTTATTATAACTAAGCGAAGCAAAAATTATAATAGAAATGGCTAAGCCAAGGTAAGCTAAGATTTCTTGTTTATCTTTTGTTATAGTTTTAGGTTCTAAAGATGATAAATAGATTAATCCTATAGGTTTCTCTCCAAAAGTTAAAGGAACAGCTGCAACACTCTTTTCTTTAGGATAAAAAGGAGTAAGTAAAACCCCATCTATATATTCTTTCTCCTCTTCTATAATTACTATACTATTATTATTATAAACATAATTAAATAAATCCTCCATCTCTATCTTATTATAATTATAATAAAATTCATAGTTTTCACCATAAATAATAAACGGTTCTATTTTTAAAGTAGTATCAGATTTTATAAACAAAACAAAAGTTGAAAAATTAATATACTTTGAGACAAAATTAATTATTTCATCAGACACCTTATACAAATTATTAAAATTCTTAATTATATCAAAAATATCAAATAATATATTCAAAAGCAATTCACTTTTTTTATAATCTTGGGAAATAGTAAATTTTAAGCTTTCTATTTCAGTATTTAAATCATTAATCAATTTATCTTTAATAGTTAATTCATTAGTTAAAGCTTTAATTTGATTATAAACTTCATCTTTCCTCATTTGACTATCTTTTATTATTTTCTCTAATTCTACATTAAAAGCAATTTTTTCCTGTTCTAATTCTTGTTTCAGATTAATTATTTCCCTTTGATAATCGCTAATTTTCTGTTCAAGTAAGGAAATATTTTCCTGTAAAACTTCCCTCTCCTCAATCAAAGAGCTACTTTGATCTATAAAATGCTTACTAATAGAATTTAACCTAATTAGCAAAAAAATAGCAAATAATATTAAAAATATATTTAAAAAAAAAGTAGGTAATAAATAATAAAAAGTAGGATCTCCCAGTTTTTGGATAAGCCCAATAGATCCTAAAACAGTCCCAATTAAAGCTAATCCAGTAATAATAATAAAATAAAAATTAGAAATCATCCTTAGATAAGTTATAGCCAAACTAATTGGAACCAATAAAGCTAAAAATAAACCTGCTGAACTACTAAAATATAAAATAGTACTACCCAAAACTACATCTACTACCCCTACTAATACAAATAATTTATATTTTCTATAATAAAATATAATACTCGAAACTAAAAACCAAATAAATAAAATTACAAAAAAAAGATAATTATAACTTGAATTACTTTTATAAAACAAAATATTATCCAATATAAAATAAAAAACACTAAAAAACCTTATAATAACATTAATTAATAAATAATTATAAACAATAAAATTATTCATCAAATTCCTTTAGATCTCTTAAAAATAAAAATTAAATAATCTTGCTAATAGCTATAGTAATTATTTTCTTAATATTAGTTATCGATTTTTTAACATTATTTAGTACTTCTTGATGACTAACCCCTTTAAAAATAACTTCTTCCATAACATCAGTAACAATAGATAATCCAAAAACCTTAATACCTGAATGAACAGCGGTAATAACTTCAGGTATAGTAGACATACCTACCGCATCTACTCCTAAAATTCTTAGCATCCTTAATTCAGCAGGAGTTTCATAGTTAGGACCACTTACCATGCAATAAACACCCTTAACATATGGGATTTCTTTTTCTTTTAACTCATTTTCTACTTTTAATCTCCATTCTTTATCATAAGCATTTTGCATACTTATAAACCGTTCCCCACATTCCTCTAAATTCTCACCTCTTAAGGGATTCTCAGGTAAAAACAAAGCTATATGATCAGAAATAATCATGATATCCCCAACCTTAAAGGTAGGATTAACTCCACCACTAGCATTGGTTATTATTAAATAATTGATCCCTAATTTTTTTAAAACTCTAACATAAAAAGTAACTCTTTTCATATCATAACCTTCATAATAATGAAATCTACCCTGTAAAAATAATACTACATTATTTTCATAATTTGAAAATACTAATTTTCCTTTATGACCAGCAACCGTAGTTTTTCCAAAATTGGGGATATCATTATAATTTAGCTCCGCTATTTTTTTAAAAATATTTTGATCTTCGGGTATATCATTTAACCCAGAACCTAAAACAATAGCAACTTTTGGAATGTCAATCCCATTATCTCTTATAAAATTATTTAAAAAATTCCAAGTTTCATTTATCTGCTTTATGTAATCCTCTTTATTGAAATAATCTTTACTACTCATATTTATAACCCCTATTTAACTTATTTTTTAAGTTAAATATAGAAATAAAAAAATAACTAGCTTAAGTAATTACAATATTCTATTTTTTTATAAAAAATCCTTAGCAAAAATACTACCCAAAACATTATATTCATTAATACCAAAGGATGTAATAGGTTTTAAGAATATTATCCTTTTATTAAAATATTCTTTAGTTATTTTAATCATTTTAACATTTTCTTTTAAAAAATAAAACATTTTTTCCTTAAAAAGATTTAAAGATAATACAATTTTCCCACTTATAAAAATATAATGAGGATTAATTGTTAAAATAACATTATTAACAAGTAAAGCTAAATAAAAAGCAAATTCATTAAATAAAAATTTATACTTATTATATTCCTCATTTTGGATTATATCTTTTAAACCTTTATAGTTTTTATGGTATTTAGCATTAAATAAGTTAGTCAAAGATTTAGCAGAAGCAAAAGCTTCAACACAACTAAAAGATCTACATCCACATTTTTTTAGATGATTCTTATTATAAGAAACTTTAGTATGTCCTAATTCAAAAGCACAATAATCAGCTCCCAAAACCAGCTTATTATTTACAATAGCTCCTGACCCTATACCACTACCAATTACTATATACACTATATCCTTATTATATAAATTTAATTTTTTATAAAATTTCTTATAAACTCCTACTACTCCAGCATTAGCATCATTTAATGAATATAAATTTAACTCTTGGTTATTATTTAACACCTTTTTTAGCTCATTTTTAAGCAATTTATCTAAATCAATTTCCTTAAAAAATTTCAAATTAGGGCACTTGATACAATAATTTTTTTTACTATTAACAGTACCAGGTAAAGCCAGCCCTATATTTATAACTCTATACCTATTTACTTCTAATTTAACCAAATTATTTTTTATTTTACTAATCAAATCTTGAACTTTATAATAATAATTTATATCAAAAGAGTCTAAAAGTTTTATTTTCTGATTATTTAAATTTACTTGACAAATATCTATATGACTTCCCCCAACATCTACTGCTATATTTAACTCCATATCCAATTATTATTGATAAAATTATTTTTTAAATTTAGTTTTTTATAAAAAACTCTTAGCTTATTCTATTTTTAATTTAATTTTTCCACCTTTTAATGTTATTAATTTGAATCCCAATTTTTCTAATTTCTTTCTTAAATTATAAATAGAATAATTATCTACAGAGTTATTTAATATCACTATACTATTTAAATTGTTTAGTAAATTTTCAAATATAATAGATTCTTCATAAGATAAAGTATCTACCAATTTATAGTAACTTCCTTGCTTTACTAATATTGTAGCATTAGATTTATCATAATAGTAATCTTTGAATAAATGTATAAGTTCACTTTTATAGCTATAGTTAATACGTTTTATCCAGTTATTTAACTTAGCAATAATTTCATCAAGATTAAAAGGTTTTAACACATAATCATCAGCTCCTAAATTTAGAGCAATAAGTTTATACTCTTCAATAGCAGTTAGAAATATTACAATAGAATTAGGATTTAATTCTTTAATTATTTTAAGAAGTTCTAAACCATTACCATCAGGTAAAAGATAATCCAATAAAGAAATGTCTATTTTATTTTTATTAATTAATTCTATAGCTTGAGAAAAATTATCGGCTGTTATTAAATTAATATTAAACTTAGGAACTATAAAATTTTGGATACTTTCAACCAGCGCTTTTTGTATATTATATTCATCTTCAACAATAAGTAAAGATAAACTCATTATAAAATTCCCTTTTCTTTGGCTTTACTAATAACATAATCTTGAAATTCAAAAACATTGTTATATCTTTGAATTTTTTGTAAAGAATTCATTTCAAGAAAATTAAGAAAATTATTATCAAATAAATCTTTATTAAATACTTCAGCTAACTTACTGAAAAATTTTCGCATATTGATTAAAGAAGAAAATGTTAACTCATCTTTTAAGAAATCCTTATAATCAAAATAAGATAAATCTATTCTAAAAAAACTATTTTTTTCATTTTCCCTTAATATAATATCTACAAAAACCTGCTCCTTTATATTAAGCATTTTTTCATTTTTATCGTTATACATTCCCAAAGTTATAGCTTTTTTAAATAATTTAACTACCCCCAATTGAACACTTTTCAATTCCTCTATCTCTTTTATATAACCCAAAACTATTAACTTAACATCATTAATACTAAAAACATATTCTCTATATTTATTCACATTTTCATTATTACAATCCCCATCGATATTTTTATTTTTAATATTATTAATATTTCCTCCATTTTCTTCATTTTTCAAATTATTATCCTCTATATTACTGGTAATATTTATATCATTTTCTTTATTTTTAAATAAATATACACTTAAGATAATCTTATTTTCGTTTCTATCTATTTTCAATTTTTTAACTCTAAAAGGAATATAAAGCATTTTAACCAATCAATTAAATTAACTATCTAATATTTGTAGGAGTTGTATGATTAAGGTAATAATTCCATTTATTCTCTATTTCTTTAATTATATTGTTTTCATTATAACTCAATGAAAACTTATAAATTTTATTAAGAACATTTATTACGTTATTATCTTTTTTAAGCTCTTTAATAAATTCTCGATATTTATTAATACCATAGGAATTTACTAAAAAGCAGGTAAATGATAAAGAATTGTCATAGAAATTCTTAATTTCTTCATTTGAATAAAAATTAGGATATAATAAATTATAAAAATTAATTTTAGAAGAAGGGATATAATTAATATAATCTAAACCAGTGATAATTCTATATTCTTGATATTGAGCAATACCTTCTAAAACAAATTTAAAAGTTAATGGAGTATTAATAAGATTTAAGTATCGATACATAACCAAGTGAGATATTTCATGAGGCAAAACCCTTTGAATAAGTAAAGGATCTTTTTCATGAGCGTATATACTAGCTCTGGCTAAATTATAAAAATCGTAATTAATTACAAAAGCTCCAGAAGACCACTCAGGCACCATATCATAGGATTTATATACATCATCATTAGGTGCTAAATAAATTGGAATCTTTTCACCAAAAAAATTACTAAAATTATAATAATCACTAAATCCCATAAACTTTATAAATTCTTCATAATAATAATCCACTAAATTATTTAAAATTATTTTCATTTGATCATTAGTATAATAAAGTATAAAATATTTAGTTTCATATTTCTTATATTCGATTTTATTAATTTTATTAATATTTAGATTATAGTCATTATTTAATTTCAAATCTGAAGTATAGCTACTACTATTGCTATTAATATTATTTTGGATACTCTTTCTAGTTAAATTATTTACATCTATTATCTTTGTATCCTTATTTATATATAAAACTAATTTAGAACTATTACTAATTATTATTTTATTTAAGTCATAATAATTCTTACCTTTAATGTTAATAACCTCTATATTCTTTATATCTATATTTGCCTCATAAACGAGATTTTCTATTATTTCTTTAGAAACCAATATATTTAATGTATTCTTTTCCTCTTTTATGAGATATTCATTGTTATTTATAGGTTTATTAAATATAAATAAGATATAATCATTTGCATATATAGGTAAAATCACGAAAAATATGATAAAAGAAAAAGTAAATAAAATAACTATTTTAAATACATTTATTTTAAAATTGGTTTTAAAATATCCAATTATAATCTTCCCCTCCCTTAATTTATTTAAATTTTAGCAAAAATAATTCCTTCTTTAATATTAAAAAAATAAAATTTAATAATAGTATAAATTTCAATTTAATAAAAAATCAGGGAACAAATAGAAAACACCTTATTTTTATAATAAAAAATGTAAAATGTAAAAAATATTGATAAAAAATATTGATAAAAGTCAATAAAATTGAATAATTTTTATAAAAAAGCTCCTTTTAAGTCTTTTTATTTATTTTTCAAAAAATTATCTTTACTATTCCTTGAGAATACTATAATCAAAAAACATATTTTTAAAAAATAATGAAAATTCTTATATATTTATAAAAAAAAATATTTTTTCAATGTAAATAAAAGGAAAAATTTATTAAAATATAAAATAATATATTGTAAGAAGTAAAAAAGGAGGTGAACTAAATGCCAAAAGCAACAAAAGCAAAGAGTAAAGTAGTTACCAAAAAGGAATTAGTAGACTCCATGGTAAAATGGGCTGCTCAAAACAAAGGAGTAGAACTAACAAAGAAACAAGCAGAAGCAGCTCTAAAAGGAATGCTCGAAAGTGTAAGAGAATTCTTACATAAAGGTCATAAAGTCCAATTAGTTCCCTATGGAAGTTGGGAAGTAAGACAAAGAGCCGCAAGAAAAGGTAGAAATCCTAAAACCCAAGAAGTTATTCAAATTCCTGCAAGAAAAGTTCCCGTTTTTAGAGTAGGTAAAAGATTAAAGGAAGGAATGTAATTTTTTATTCATTTTCAAAATAAGATCTTAAAAAGAGGGGTGAAAATCATCCCTCTTTTTTATTTATTATATTATATATTAAAAGGTAACTTAAATTAATTGTAGAATAATAAAAATAAAATAGCCCACGTAGCTCAGTGGAAGAGCGCATCCTTGGTAAGGATGAGGTCACCGGTTCGATCCCGGTCGTGGGCTTATTTCTTTTGATATGTTTAAATTTTTAGCTGCTTATTGTATTGAGCCTAAACAAAATTTAGTTATAAAAGAAACAACTATTGATAATTTAAATTCTAAAGAAGTTTTAATTAAAGTTTTATATAGTGGAGTTTGCCATAGTGATATACATATAATTGATGGAGATTGGGAAAGTAGAGGATTTATTAGATATCCATTAGTACCTGGTCATGAAATAGTGGGAGAAGTAGTAGAAGTAGGTAGTAATGTTCAATTTGTCAAAAAAGGTGATATAGTAGGATTACCGTGGGTTTATAGTAGTTGCTTAAATTGCGAATATTGTATTAGTGCTAACGAGCAATTTTGTGAAAACAAAAAAATAACAGGGATTCACACTATAGGTGGATTTTCTGAATATATTGTAGCTATAGAAGATTTTTTAACTATTATTCCTAAGGATATGGATTTAAAATCAAGTGCTCCGTTATTTTGTGCAGGATTAACGGTATATAGTGCTATAAAAAATCTTAATCTTAAACCTAACTCATATATAGCTATCCTTGGAATAGGAGGATTAGGACACTTAGCTATACAAATAGCTAAAATATTTGGGCTTAATGTAATATCCTTTAGTTCTAATCAAGATAAAAAAGATTTAGCACTTAAATTAGGCAGCAACTATTTTTTTAATTACAATGAAATAGAAAAAATCAAATCCCTTGGTAAAATAGATGCAGTTTTATCTACTTTACCTAATATTAAAGGCAAATCTGAAATAATTATGAGTTTTATAAATTACTTAAAACCCTTTGGTAAAATTTCCTTTGTAGGTGCTCACTTAGAAGAATTACAATTTAAACCAATTGATTTAATTTCTAAAAACTTAATAATAACAGGTAATGCCGTAGGTAATAGAATAAATCTAAGAGAATTAATTAATCTGGCTTATAAAAAAAATATAAAAGCTATTATTGAAGAATTTAGTTTTAAAGATATAAATAAAGCAATAGAAAAGGTAAGAAAAGGGACTGTAAAATTCAGAGCAGTTATAAACTTTTCTAAACAAAACTAAATAAAGATATCATTATTTAATTACATTCTAGCCTTAAATACTTTTACTCTTTTCTTCTACATCTCTTTGTTTTTAAGTATAATTTTTAATATATTTAACAATAGTTTAATATTTTTTACAAAAACTTCTAAATTTTTAACTTAAGGTATTAAAACTATATAATAAAAATAATTCCAATAACTTCAAGGAGGTATAGGTATGATTAATTTTAATAATACTATTAATTTTAATTCCATTAGTTTTAGCAATTTTTCTTATTTTAATAATGTATCATCTTACAATTTAAATTTCGATTTTTCAGTTAATAATATAGATTTAGCTAATATTAATCCCAATTTGATTAACAATTTTAATAATAATTTTAATAATATAAATAATCTACCTAATTTATTAAGTTTAAACATTAGTTTTTCAATAGGTTCAATTTTAGGAGGAACCTTAGGATTTAACATAGCTAATCAAAATAATTTCAATCCCTATCAAAATTTATTTATTAATTCAATAAATAATACCCTTTTATTAACCCTACTTTTATTATTAATTCAATTACTAATAAATAACAATCGAGGTAATTTTAGCAATAATTTTGTTTTCCCTAATAATTTTGGCTTCCCTAATAACTTTGGCTTCCCCAATAATTTTGGTTTCCCTAATAACTTTGGTTTCCCCAATAATTTTAGTTTCCCTAATAATTTTGGATTAGGACCTGTTCCACCAAAAGGAAATGCTAGTGCTTCAGATTTCGTAAAAATAGCTTTATCTCAAGTAGGAAAACCATACATATTTGGAGCAGAAGCTGATCCAAATGATCCAAATCCAAGAGCTTTCGATTGTTCAGAATTAGTAGAGTGGGCTGTTAAAAGGGCAGGTGGAAACATAGTAGATGGTGCAGCTAATCAATTTAATTATTGTAAGCAACATGGAACACTTATAAGTGTTCAACAAGCATTAAGAACCCCAGGAGCTTTATTATTTTATAAAGATTTAGGACATGTTATGATAAGTTTAGGAGATGGTAGAGTTGTAGAAGCTGGTAATAGCAGAGTTGGTGTAGTAGTTAGACCAGCAAGTGTTCATAGTGATAAAATAGGTTATGCTGCTTTAGTTCCAGGCCTTAGATACTAAATATAAGTACCAAATAAATTACCAAAGGATTCTTTTCCTCATATTCTTTTGTTTATAAGTAAATAAACCAAAAATATATGTTCAATCAAAATTACTAATTGATATTTTATCTTTTTTTTCAAAAAAACTACAAACATAGTAAATTAAAAAATATTTAATTAAAAAGGATTTCATATAAAGCATAAAGAATAGATAAAAATGGCTAAATAAAAAAGTAGTGATTTTAGTAAAAATTAACAAATAAAAGGGCTAAAAAAGGAGGTCAAAAATGCTAAGTAATAAAGACGAATTAATGGAAAATTATGTAAAATCTTTAATAAGAGAAATCCCTGATTTTCCAAAACCAGGAGTTAATTTTAAAGATATTACACCTTTACTAAGAGATAAAAAAGCCTTCCAATACGTAGTAGATACTTTATCACATTATTTTATAGAAAAAAAAATAGATATAGTAGTACCAATAGAAGCAAGAGGATATATAATAGGCTCTGCAATAGCATATAAACTATCAGCAGGAGTAGTTCCCGTAAGAAAGCAAGGGAAATTACCTGCCGAAAAAATAGCAGCAGCTTACCAATTAGAGTACGGTGAAGAAATTTTAGAAATTCATACAGATTTAATAAAACCTGGTGAAAATGTATTAATAGTGGATGATTTAATAGCAACTGGCGGGAGTGCAGAAGCTACCAAAAAATTAGTTGAAAATTTAGGAGGAAAAGTAGCAGGATTTGCTTTCATTATAGAATTATCTTTCTTAAATGGAAGAAAAAAAATTAAAGATTATGATTATTTTGCTTTAATTAAATATGATAAATAAACAATAAAAAAGTGAATATAAAAGTAGTTCAAAGTGGAAGCAATAGAGAATTTATTATATTAAAAAGAAATGTTATACTTATAGATCCTGATTTTAATAATTTACAAAAATACATAAATATATTATCATTTTTAAAAAAAAATAATATAAATGTCCCTCAAATAAAAAAAATATATAATAACTTTATAATTTTACAAAACTTAGGTTCAAAAAGTTTACTTAATATATACCTAAAGCTAAAAGAAAATAAAAAAAACTTAAATAAAATAAAATCTAAATATGAACTAACTTTAAAAGAAGTATCAAAACTATATAAAATAGATATAAAAAAAAAGTATAAAGAGTTAAAGAAAATAGGAATTAGAGATTTTAACTTAAAGGTTTTAAAATGGGAATGGCAATACTTTATAGAAAACTATGCTATAAATTACAAAGGATTAAATAATTTTAAAATTTATAAATTATATCTTCTAGCAGAAGAAATTATAAATACATGTTATAATATTATTAAAACATATCCCACCTTAATACACAGAGATTTACAATCTACAAATATTATTTTTTACAAAAATAAACCTTATTTAATAGATACCCAAGGCATAATGGTTAGTAATTTTTTATATGATTTAGCTTCTTTATTTGAAGATCCTTATATTAAATTACCCTATAGATTTAAATTAGAACTGCTAAACTACTTCTTTCAAATTAATCATTTTTTAATAGATTATTCTAGATATTATAAATATTTTAAAATTCAGAGATTAGTTCAAGTTTTAGGGGCTTTTAGTTATCTTAGCATCCATAAAAAAAAATCGTTCTTTATAAAGCAATTAAATAATACTTTTAACTTGCTGAATAATTTAAAACAAGAGATGGATCCTTGGGGTTATTTATGGGATGATTTGGAGTAGGAGCTGGTAAACTTATTGGTTCTAAAGAAGTATTATTTTTCCAAACATTATTAAAGAAATCAGTTGCTTTTTCTAAAATATTTTTATCATTTGTTATTAATCCTACTTCATGGTTTACATCTAAACCTTTATGAGAAAAATTTCCACTACCTACTATTACTTCATCATCTACGATCATTAACTTGGTATGGAGCATATTAAACTCCGTATCACTATAAGAATTAGGTTTAAACCACCTATAGCTTATTTTATTATCTTTTAAAATTTTAGCGGTTTGGTAGTTAGGATTATCATAATTATCACTTTTATTAGGATCTAAAATAACTTTAATATTAACCCCTCTATTTTTAGCTTGTATTAACAGCTTGATTAAATAAGGATCAGAAAGAACAAAAGCAGAGATAAGGATATTCTTTTTAGCATTAGAGATAGCTCGGTAAACTGCTGCTCTGTAGCTATCTTTTGGGAAATTCTTATCAGCTATTAATAAAGAAGCTTTTGAATTACCAACTTTCTCTGCTTTTGGAGTATATTCATAATCAGATCCCCCACTTCTTTTAAATAAAAACCAGAATTCTTTTTCTAAATCATCTATTACAGGACCTTCTACATACAACCCACAATCTATATTTTTAAACGCTCTATTACTCCAATTTAAGCTAGAAACTACAGCCTTCTTACCATCTATAACTATATATTTTGCATGCATTAATTGATATTTTATATATTCCTTTAAATTTGAATCCCCCTTTATTTCATTTATATCTTCTGAAGAATTTATATTTTTATTTTTAAGATTTATACTTTTAGAACTCTTATTTTCAAGGGGTACAAAAGGAAATTCAACTACTTCTACATTGTTCTGCTTTAGATAATTTATAATATATTTCTTTAAATTCCATTCACTAGGAGAAAAATTAGAAGATAAAGGATCGACCACTACTCTAACTTTAACTCCTTCTTTAGCTTTTTTTACTAATAAATTAGCCAATAACGGATTATTAAATGAAAACATAGCTATATGAATTGTATCTTTTGCCTGATTTATAAGTTCTATTTCCTTTGCAGTTAAATCTTCATTTACTAAAAAATCTAATTTATTCCCATCTTTATAGTAATCTTTGATATTACCTCCACCATTTAAATTATTTAATTTTACAGAATTTATCATCATTTTTCTCCTTTCTATGTTATTTACTATCTTTAATTCTAAATTTAAAATCCCATTATTTACCAAAATTTTTTTAATAAAATGTTAAAAATTTATTTTTAAAATAAAAAAAGATAAAAAATTAGAATTTAAAATAATACCAAATTCCTACATTTTTTGATTGACAGTAAAAGTTTTAGAAGTTAGATTATTGTTATTTTACTAAGTTGACTGCAAAAACTTCAGAAGTTAGATTATAATTAATTATTGCTAAAAATAATAAAGCCCCCCCTATAGATGCAGAAGCTAATACTTTAAAAGTGTTTATATGACTATATCCTGAATGAGCTAAAATAAACGTGTTACCATCTACTGATACCAAAAATGTATTTATTTCCTCCTTTAATTCCAATGTCATTACTTTATCTACTATTACTTCTCTTCTTATCTCTTTTATTTCCTCCCAATTATATTTTCCTTCTTTATAAACTAATATCTTATCTCCTACTTTTAATTTTCCTGCTTTTTTATTATTATTATTCTCATCTATTATTAATGGGTGATTTGGCGTTAATCTTATTTTTCCACTTTCTGTTATTATTTCCATTATTTCCCATTCTTGTTTATCGTGTAAATGTATCTTCTTTACTTCTATTTCTTTTAGTTTATAATTTTCTACTGGATCTATTGTTAAAACAATATCCCCTATCTTAACTTCTGACATCTTCTTTAAAATATACTTATCTTGTTCCTTTGTTAAAATCAAACATGATAACTCAAAACATCCACCTCCCCCTCCACCACCCCCAGTAGTAGTAGTAGCATTCGTAGTTATTGTCGTAGTAGTCGTAGTAGCCGTAGTGGTAGTCCCAGTCGTAGCAGTGGTAGTAGTAGTGGTAGTCGTAGTAGTCATATTAGTAGTAGTATCATTAATAGTAGTGGTAGTATCAGTAGTAGTAGTACTATTCGTATTCCCAATCGTATTATCAATCCTAGTAGTGGTAGTATCAGTTATATTAGGATAAGCAACAGTGAAAGTCCCTACATCTACTGACGGTATATTTGGTTGTATTACACCTATTTTAAACGAATTCGCTGTTAAATATATCTCTATTCTATTTATTCTTCTTAGATTCTTATGCTCATACATTAGCTCTACTTCTACTTTATATAAATTCGTATTATTTATCCTTACTGGTTGGCTTATTCTTATTTCCCTTATCTTATTGTATCTATTATACCCTAATGTATTTACTAAATTAAATATCTCAGCAGGCGTATTAACATTCATCCTTAAATCAAATTGCCCTTCTCTACCAGCTATTGGTTCTAAATAAAAATATTTTCCACTATTTCTTGTTAACTCCGTTTCTATGAAAACTGAAGCATTTGATATATCTATTAACTTCTGATTTATATTACTAAAACTCGTTGATCCCCAATATACTATGCTATATAATGCCATTATCAATATTAACGCCACTGTAAATGATATTACTACTTCTACTATTGTCATTCCTTTATAACTTTTTCTTATCTCATTATTTAAAAAATCTTCTTTTTCCAACATACATACATCACCCCTATTATTTACTATTAATAGGGACATCCAAGTAATATATTATTCTACTTCTTTGGTTTCTAAATAAAAAATCAGTTTTAATGCTTACTCTTACTAAATTAACTACCTTATTTTCAAAGTATAATTCGCTATTTATAACCTGCTCTACTATACCTAAATTAATATCTCTTTCAATTCTTGTATCTTGTCCATCAATAACTCCATTGTTATTTATATCATCATATATTATTTTTTTTACTTTAAATAAATAATCTTTAGAAATTCCTCTATCCTTTATTAAAATTCTGTCTATTATTAAATAAATAAAATTATTTTTAACTGTTATTGGATTTTGATTAATAATATTAGTAGTAAATCCTATGGTATTAGTAGATAGTTCAAATATAGAATTTGTAGAAGAGTTAAAATTTGAGTTTCTAATTATCTCATTAGCTAGTTTACTTAAAATATTTTTAGAAGTAGAAGATACATAGTACTTATAAGAAAGTTTTCTCATTATAAATGTCATCTTATTTATTGATAGCGCTAAAATTATCATTATACTTAACGCTATTCCACTCGTTACTAAAAGCTCAGCTAATGTAAAACCTTTATTACTAACCTTTTTTAATAACTTATTCAAAAATTCTCCTTTATTTCTTACCATATCTTCCCTTCTTTTTACATTTTTATAAAAAACTATCTAATAAAAAATTATCTACTTGGTAATTTTATTATTTCTTTTGCTAATATTTGGGTTTTATATATTTTAAGTGAAGCTATATCATTTAGTTTATCTACTCTTGGATCTGAATAATAAAACTCCTTAGCTTGAGTATTAAAAATATTTTGGCCATTTATTTTTATACTATCATAACTTTGGAAAGCCCCAAATACATTTATACTTACATCATTAGGAGCATTTATTATATTAATGGTTGAATTTTGATTATAAAAAGCACTAAAAATGCCTGTAATATCTATATTATTACTATTATTAGCATCTATTATTATATTATTTGAAATAACTTTTATTAAAGAATTAGAATTAGATGATATAGATTTATTAGTAGTATTATAATCATAATATCTAAAAGGTAAATCAATTATTTTTACATTTTTATCCAATTTTGAGACAATAAGTATATTTTGAGCAATCCCGAAATTAGCAACTCTATTAAGAGGAGAATGTAAAACTATATCATCTAAAGCAAGAATAATAAATTGGATATTAGGAGTTTTAACACTTATATATTTTTGTGGTAGGTCACCTTGTAATCCAGATTGTATACTAAACATAATTTTACCTATATAATCACCCTCATAAGTATATACCCTATCTATTCTATTTTCATAGTAAATAGCTAATGTTGGATCATTTGTTATTAAAGGGTATTTAGTTCTCACGTCAAATCCACCAATGTAACTACTATTACCAGAAGCTCCTACTGTTTTTGATATTGCCAACTGATAGCCAAAGGGATAGCCATATAATTCATTTAATATTATTTCTACGAAAGTATCAAACTTCATAGCATTAAGGTGTGTAATTAATCTTACTCTTGCTTTACGTTTTATAATCAAATCTCCTTCATTAGTAAATACTATATTATTATCTTCATACAAAGCTACACCATTTTTTAAATTTCCTGATTGATCAAAATACTTATCATACAGTGCTTGATAATAATTCCTATAATAACTTGAAATATATTCATTTAGTCTTTTGTTCAAATTAGGTATATCAATATCAGTGATTAGATTATTAGTATATTTTGAAAAATCAGTAATAAGGGATCCGTTAGTTCCTGTAATTTGAGTATTAGGAGCAAGAATTAAATTATTAAATATTTTGTTAGCATTTACATCTAGGGCTGAAGTTTCAACTGCTATTAAGGTGTTATTGTATTTATTATCAGCTTTAAATTCAACTGGCTTTCCAACTATTTTATTTATACTACCCAAATCTATACTATATTGTACTATATACTTAGCATACAACTCACTATTTTTTAATATATTTACCAAAAGGGTAGATGAATCGATTGGTTCTATACTGTATCTATAACCAGTATTTAATATATCTGAACTTCTTAAATTATTAACTTTATATAATTCAACAGCAGTGATAGCATATGAATCAAAATTTATAGCTTGATTAATGTTTTTAGAAAATTTAGTAGCAATTTTTATATCAGCAGCAACATAATTAAATATCACAATACTAGCAGTAGATATAATAAGAGTAAATAAAATTAGCCATACATATAAACTAAATGCTTTCTTATTACTAAAATTTGAAATTTTATTCATAAATTTTATTCCCCCATTTAAGATTATAATTTCCCTATTTATTAGTTATAAAAAAATAAAAAAAATTCCTTAATTAAATAAAAAATATTAACATTTTTTTTACAAAGTATAAAAGACATTTAGAAAATAGAAAGCAATTTTTTTTATAAATGAACAAAGATAATATAATCTCGAAATTAATTAATATCCAATTGGATTTATCTAAAAAACTAAACTTAGTAAAATTAGAAAAAAATATAAGAGATTTTAAATTAATAATAGGTATAGATTTAACTTTTATAAAAGAGCAAAATATAGATAAAGGAATAGTTTGCTTTGCAATACTAAAAAACAATATAAAAAATATAAAAATAGAATATAAATATTTAAAAGAAGAAGTGAAATTCCCTTATATACCCGGATTTTTGGCTTTTAGAGAATTTCCATTAATAGAAAAACTATTTTATAATATTAAAGTTTTATATACTAAAGAACTAAAAAATAAAGAGATATTGTTTTTTATAGATGGTCACGGAATAAGCCATCCAAGATCCTTAGGAATAGCCTCACATTTCGGAGTTAAATTAAATCAAATATCAATAGGAATAGCTAAAAGAAAACTATTTGGATACTATGATCAAAAAGAAATACAAGAACAAAAAATAACTAAACTATATAAAGATAAAGATAAAACTAAACAATTAGGATACGTTTTAAATACTAAATTAATAAGTAACAGAAAAATTTTAGGTAGTTATGAATTATTTATTTCTCCAGGTAATAATATAGATTGTGATTCAAGTTTAAATCTATTTTTACAAATGGTAAAAACTTATAACTTAGTAATTACTGAATTAGCTCATAAATACTTAGCAAATCTAAGAAAAAACATACTGAATATAAAATAATTTTAATAAATATAAAATGAATGAATAAAAACAAAAATAGTTTTTATAAGGGAAAGTTATTTGAAAATATTGCATGTAAATACTTAATAAGTAAAGGTTATAAAATAATCTCTAAGAACTTATATTCAAGATTTGGAGAAATAGACATATTAGCTACTAAAGATAAAAAATTAATTATAATAGAAGTTAAAGGTGGAAAATTTAGATACCAAAATATAAATAAAAACAAATTAAACAAAATAATTAATACATTCTTACATAAAGAAAATAAGATATTTAATAATATGAATTCATTTGATGCTATCCAAATTGATCTAATTTTTATAGACGAAAAAAACAATATAGAACACATTCAAAATATTATAGAATAAAAAAGAACAAAGAATATATTATAAAATTAAAAACAAAAAAAATAAAAAGAATAAAAAAAGGGAAAATAAAATTATGAACAAAGAATATAATATATGGAAAAAATAGATATAGTATCATTTGAAGGAGTAGATGGAGTAGGAAAAAGTACTATAGTTTCTCAAGTTTATCAAAGATTATTAAAAGAGGAAAATATTAGTTATGAAAAAATCTTAAGTTATCCAGAACCATACTACTTTAAAGATTTATTAGAACAAGAAAAAGAAGATAATATTAGCTTATTGTTACTATTTTTATTATCCAGAAGAAAATTATTACAAAAAATAAAAAAGGAAACAGAAAACTATGAAAAACCCGCTCTTATACTTCTTGACAGATATATAGACAGCACAATAGTGTATCAAGTACTCTTAAATAAATTAGATTTAAAAACATTTTTACAATTTCAAGACATCATCTTTTTTGAAAATCAAAATAACTATCCCCTAATAACCTTTATATTTAAAGCTGAAATAAAAGAAATCATAAAAAGAATAAAGTCAAAAAGTAATAAATTTTTGTTTGATAATGAATCAGAAATAAAAAAAATTGAACTAATTCAAGAACTATATTTAAAACTACCAGAAATATTTGCTAACAGAGTATTTTATATAATAGATACTACAACAAATACAATTGAAGAGATTACCGAAAAAGTAATAAATATCATAAAATCTAAATTATTTATAAAAGACATAATAAATAGTAAAAATCCACAAAAATTAAAAATATAACAAATATAAAAAAATATCTAAAAAAAGATGGTAGGATATATAAGATGTCAAATATGTAATAATGTTATTCCTAAGGATTCAAATATTTGCCCATTTTGTGGAAATGAATTAAAAAAATTAAATGAAACCTTAATTACTCAAGATAATAATACCCAAATATTAAATAATGAAAAAATAGAAACTATAGAACTAGTAAAAGAAAACCAATATAGAAATCAAGAAGAAATAAACAAAGAAAATGAAAATATTAACTTAATAATTCCAAAAGAAAAAAGACAAAAGGCTCCTGATTTTTTTGAAATTTCACTAGAAATAATAAAAAAGAATTTTTCCCCCTTTTTGATATTTTCTTTATTAAGTAATGTATTAATTACATTATTTTTAGGTTTTATAATTTTATTTGGATTTTTACTTTTAGGTGGTATAAATTTTAATGAAATATTTGATTTTGATTTCAAGAATTTTAATATCTATATTTTAATATTTGGATTACTTTCTTTGCTTTTAACATTCTTAACAGGCTTAACAATTAATATCGCTTACTTAAATGACATTACTTATAATACCTGTAAAAAAATAATAGAAATAAAAAATTCAATAAAAAATAATAATCTAATTGATTACGAAATTTATAAATCTCCTTACTTAGTTAGTTCCTTAAAAAATGGAGTTATTATGATGTGGTATCAATTCCTGTATTTTACAATACCAGTTTTATTCTTAGTTATTTTATACATAGTTAATTACATTATATCTTCTTTTTTAATATCAAGTCCCTTATGTTGTATAGGTTTCATTATTAACATCCTTGTTAATTTTTTAATATTTTTAATCTATACTATTTTTTATCTTTCTTTTTTTATTTATTACTCTCTTATAATATATAACAATCAAAAATTTAATTTAATTGAAAGTTATAGATTTATTTTAGATAATCTTATAATAAAAAATTCAGTAAGTTCTATTTCAGCTATTATTATATACTATCTAATTTCTCAGTGGATTTTACCTTTACTTTACTTATTTTTTATTGTATTTACATTAGGCATAGGTTTATTATTTCTTAATCTTCCTATACTTATAATAAACACATTTATCTTTGCTTTTTTAATTCTGAATTTAGAATATAATTTAGAATCCAGTAATTAATTCTTAAAAATTAGTTAAAAATTAGTTAATAAAATGTAAATAGACCATAAAAATTCCCAATTTTGGAAACAATTTTGTAACAATTTTTCTTAAAAAATTATTATAATATATATTGAAAAAAGGAGGTGATTAAAAATGAATAGATTAATTATAGCTCTTATTATAGGGCTAATAACTATATCTATAGCACTAGCAGGGATTAAAAAAGGAGAAATACAAAAAGATTTTCAATACTCACAAAATGGAGGAATAGTTACACATATTGTTGGAAATGTTACCCACAGAGTTGTATCAGGTTATGCACAATATGAATTAGGACCTAATTTCTTAGATAACGACTGGGATGAAGTATACGCAGGATCCTGGTCTAATCTAACTCAAGCAGATAGGGATTACTTAAAAAGTCTAACAGGTTTAAGTAATGGTGTATGGTATTATATTGATCTAACAGATAAACAAATAAGAAGTGGTTCTCAATTCACAGATTATAACCAAACTATAGGCACTTATCAAGAAATTATATCAGAAGGAGATGTTAATATAGAGGTAACCCATATTAATCAAATTTCCCATACTTATAGTTTAATCTTACAAGTATACGATTATTCACCAATAGTATTAGATTTAAACAATGATAAGAAAATAGATGTAGCATATAATTATTGGTTACCACATGCCCCAAAATTCTTTACCCAAAACATAGTTAAATTCGATATAACTGGAGATATGGTACCAGACTTAGTTGAATGGGTTGTTGGTCCTAATGATGGATTACTTGTTGAACCTGGAGTTAAGAAAGTAACAAGTGCCTTAGATCTATTTGGTACTGCTGGAGGATATTCAAATGGTTATGAAAAATTAGCTACTTATGATAAAGATAAAAATGGTTTTGTAGAAGGAAAAGAATTGGAAGGCTTTAAAGTATGGATAGATAAAAATCAAAACGGAATATGCGAAGAAAATGAATTATTTGATATAAAACAATTTGACATCAAAAAATTATCAGTTAAACATAATGGTAAATACGTAAGCTATTATGAAACAAATGATGGACAAAAGAGACTAATGTGGGACTGGTGGCCTGCTGCTATAGAAGTTAAAAAAATAGCCAAAGAATAATAAAATTATGTAATTTAAATAAACAAACCTAAAAGGGGGAAAATTTTATTCCCCCTTTCTTTTTTAATAACCAAAACTTAATTAAGGAGGTTAACTTTTACTATGCAAATAAAAAACAAAATTACCAAATTTTGGATATTTTCTTTTTTATTAACAATATTCTTTTTAATAACTTACTCTTATTCAGCAGAAATGAAAATCTTATATACCTATGATCTACAAGAAATTCTAAATAATTCTATAAAAAATAATGTTAATATTAATAAGAATTTATTCATAAACGATTTAATGATTACTTTTTACAAAAATAAAGATTCAAATAGTAAATATTTTAACAGAGAAATGGTAATGATATATGACTTAAAAAATAATAAAATGTTAAAAAATATGGCATTAAGTTACAATCGCTTTAAAGATGCTATTTCATATGATAATAATAACATACTAATAATTTCTTGGAAACCAGTTAAATTATATTCTTTTAATATACAAAATTATAAATTTGAAGAAGTATATGAAAATGATCCTCAAAAAGATAAAATATTATTTACCTTATCAAGTCGTATAACTAAAGATTTTAATAATAATATTATTTCAACAGTAGATATAAGGCAAAGAGATATTCAAATAACAGATGATATCCCATTTAGCTTACTAAAATTAGTAAGTAATAAACTAGAAATAATCCCTTGGGTTTCAAGCATTAAATTAAACCAAGATATAAAAACTTTTTTAAATAAAGATAAAATAAATTCTTTATATTACTTTATATATCCTAATCTAATATTAGTAAATGTAGATAATGATAAACTATTGAAAATAGATACAAATCAAGAATATAAAGGGAGAAGTCAAGAATTTAGCATAAAAGAAATCTCAAGTAATGTAGGAGTCTTGGCAGATTATAAAAACAATAATCTATTGCTTATAAAAAAAGATGGTCTATATTTACTTGAAGAATATAATAAAGAGAAACAAATATTTAAAGGAAAAGTATTAAAAGCAAGGTTCCTTAATCAAAATAATTATTTATATTTAGTATTAGACAAACAAGTAAAACTTTATATAAATAATAACTTAATATCAAATAATTTCCCTTATATATTACTAAATGAAGTAGAAAATGAAAAAGACGGATATTCTCTAATTTGTTCAGATAATAAACAAATAATTAAAATTTATATTAAAATTTAAAAAACACATAAAAAATAAAAATTAGTTTCAAATTTTATTTTCAAAGATTTTATTAATAAAACTGAAAACAATATTAGGTAAGATATTAAAAGTATAAAAGCTATCTAATCTTTCAGTAAATTTATGAGCATCATTACCTAAAGAACCTATATCAAATACATCCGTACTTATATAATTTATTTTTTCAAAATCTAAAAAATAAACCTCATTAAAACCTACTAAATTATTTTTAATATAATCAACATTATCAACATTACCTAAAAAACTCAAATCAGATATATAAGGAAAAAATTGTTTTATATTATATCTATAACCATACTCTCCATCAAAATTCTTTAAAACATTTTTTAACATTTTAACAAGTTTTTTATTCCTATTAAAAACAGCAGGATAAAAAGGAGGAGTGAGAAATAAAATAACTCTAGGTCTAAAATCTAAATATTCATTTAAATTTTTAACTAAGTACAAAGAATAAAACCTCTCATCCACTATTCCATTTAAATAGTCATTATATAATTTCTGTTTTATTTTGTTATAAATTTCATCATAATTTTCTTTTAATTTTAGTTTCAACAATTTAGTAAATTCTTCATAATCAAAAATCTCTAATTTATACTTATGAATAAAAGTATTTAAAACATTTTTTAAAATTCTTTTTATATTAGATATAATTTTATTTACGTTATTATCAAAAATAAGTACATTAAGGAAAGCAAAAGCATCCGAAGGGGTTTTAACTGAATAACTATCCTTTAAATCCTTTGAATAAATAAAAGTAGGTGGAATTACATCCTTACTTTTTTTATTTATAACATTTTTATTCATTTCTAAGGAACTAACTATTTTAGACAGTATTAATAAAGGATTTAATCCTTTATAAGACTCTCCTACATGAGTTTCTATTCCCTTTACATAAAATCCAACCAATATCTTACCTATACTTCCATAATAACTATTAACTAAAATACTATCATTTCGTTTATCTTTTACAATATAATCAGTATCAATACACGCAATATAATTTACCTTATTGTTTTTTTTATAATTATATAAAAAATCGATAGCTTTTAGCATACCTAATGAGTTAGTTTCTTCATCAGCAACAAAAAGGGCTATAACAATACCATTAAACTTATCTATATTTTCTACTAATTCCTTTATGATAGCAAGATTAACAGCCACCCCCGACTTCATATCCAATACTCCCCTACCAAATATATACCTTTTACTTTCAATATCATCTATTATTTCTTTTATATCTTGATTACTATTTACTGTATTACTTAAATATAATTGTTTAATTTTAGAAGTTAATTCATCAATATCAAAAGCATATTCTCTTAAATTTTGATAGTCTTCTATATCAACTGTATCAAAATGAGATAATAAAATTATTACATTATTACTTTTTAAACTACTTCCTTTTATAATAGCTATAACATTTTTTCTTCCAATGTTATCGTTTAACTCTTGTAAAATTAAATTTTCTTTATTTTTTTTAAAATAATCTAAAAAAGCTAAGAAATTATATATATATAAAGCAGCCTCAATTTCTCCTTTAGTATTAGTTATACTATTTATCTTAACTAAATCGTATGTAATTTTTTTTATTAATTCTAAGTTTCTTTCATTTAATCGATAATTCATAAAAAAATTCCCCCTTCCAGTACTCTAAAATAATAAAAAATTATTCATAAATTTTTTTTAAAACAAAATCTGCAAATTCTTCAAATATTCCTTTTAATTTATCCTTGGGTAATTTATTAATATTTTCAATATTATATTTATCTTTTACAAAATCGTTAAAACTAATAGGATCTTTTATAACAATATTTATATTATGCTTTTTAAATTTTAATAAATTTTTAAACAACTGAGATTTCCAATTAATATTACCTTCAATTTTAATAGGTATAACTAACTTATTAGTATAGTAAGCTAAAATAGAAACTCCAGGATAAGGTTTAGATTTAGATAAATCTTTAACCCTTGTACCTTCTGGAAAAATCCCAACTACTTTATTATTTTTTAATCTTTTTATAGCTTCTTTTAAAGTAATAGGATTAAAGTTATTTCTATCAACTGAAATAGAATCCCATAACTTTACAAAAAAACTAATAAAAAAAGTTTTAAACAATTCTTTTTTAGCAATGAAATTTATATTGTTATTTAAAAAAGCTATAAGTAATGGGGGATCTAAATAACTACTATGATTAGAAGCTACAATATAGTTACTATCTTTAGGCAACTTGTCCATATTTTGTATATTTACTTTAAAAAATAAACTAAAAATTAATTTACATATTCTTATAAAAAATAATTTCAATTGATTTCTTAACATATTATTTTACAAACATAAAAACACTTTAAATATTAAGGATAGCTTTAGCAATAAGGAAGTATATAATTAAACCGGTAGCATCAACAAAAGTAGCAATAAAAGGAGCTGACATAACCGCAGGATCTATATTAAATTTCTTAGCAAACATAGGCAACAATGAACCAATAGATGTAGCCCAAATAACTATAACAAACTGTGCTAAAACTACTGCAGGAATAATTTTCCAATCAATTCCTAAAAAATATTTCCCTACAGTTAACACGTAAATAAAACAAACAAATCCTATTTGTAATCCTAAAAACAAAGAAGTAATAAATTCTTTTTTAATAACGTAAAAAATATCTTTAATATCTATTTCACCTAAAGCAATAGCTCTTAAAATAGTAACAGAAGACTGAGAACCGGCATTACCCCCAGTACCTATTAGTAAAGGTATAAAAAACGCCAATTGAACATATTTAGAAAGAGGATCCTCAAAATAATGAATAACATTACTTGTAAGGGAGTCAGCTAAAAAAAGAAATACCAACCAAGTAGCTCTTTTAAAAGATAATTCCCAAGGAGTAATGTTTTTATAAGATTCTTCAAAAACACTAACTGCCCCAGCTTTTAAAATATCCTCACTATATTCTTCAAATATTACATCAACTATATCATCATGAGTAACTATCCCCAATAATCTATCCCACTCATCAACAACAGGAATAGCTAATAAATTATAATCCCTTAATATTTTAGCTATTTCTTCTTTATCTTTATTATACAATATTTTAACTACATTTCTTTTCATTATGTTCTTAATAGCTACATAGGGCTTACTAATAACAATCTCTTTTAAAGAAATAACTCCAATCAAAACCCCCTCCGTATTAACTACATAAATATAGTTAATAAAATCAGGTAGTTCATCTAACTCTGCTCTTTTTCTTATTACCTCCAATACTTCCCCAACAGTATAGTAAGGATATATTTTTAAAAAACTCTTAGTAGATAACCTAGCTACACTTTCCTCAGGATAACTTAAATACTCTTTTATTTGTTCATACTCTATGGGATCTAATTTAGAGATCACTTTATTTTTAACATTATCCGGTAATTGTTCAACAATTTCGGCAGCTTCCGACTCATCTAACTGATCTATTATCTCTAATATAGTTTCTGCTTTAGTTTGATCTAAAATCTTCTCTATTAACTTATCATCTAATCCCAAAATAACCTTTGATAAAATATTAGCAGGTAATTTAGATAAAAAATATTTTATTACTTCCCAATTTTCAATATTATTAAGAGCCTTAGATATTAAAGGAATATTAATTTCATTAAAAAAATCTGGATAATTAGAAATTAAACTACTTATATCAGTTTTACTTTCATATAAGTGTACTATTAAATCCTTAAGATCCTCTATGTTCTGATAATTTATCATCTTTTCAGTTATTAAACTAAAAATTATTCAGCTCTTTAATATTTATATTTTTTAAATTTAAAATTTCACCTTGTTATTTAATAATGTATAACTTTTTAAAATGAATTCCTAAGGAATTTAAGTAAAAAATTTATAAAATAAATAATAAAAGGGTATAAAATGTTTAAAGACAATTATTATTAATCAAATAAATCAAATAAATCAAAATTCAGCTAATTCAGCTAATGAATCTACATCAGCAATTTCTCTTTATATTTAGCATATTTTTTTTTATAATATAGTCCATTTATTAACTATTGGATTCTTTATTTTATTGGTAGTAATAATTAATGCTAGCTTCATTAGGTATTATGAAAATTGTAGTGGAATTTCTTTTTAAATGGCCTTCAGATTCTGCCTTAGGTTGCTCACTATTTCTTATGTTTATACTATCTCCTATATTCTCCCTACTTGCTTTAGATAAATTTATTAAAAAAAATCTTTAATTACTTAAGTAATCAAAAAAAGGAAAAAATATTAAAACTAAAAAAAAACTCAAAAATTCTTTATATATGCTTAACTATTTTATCTTACATATTTAAAAATATCCTTTTTATATTGTTCCTTATTTTATTAAGTATTATCCTCCTTCCTCTATCATTTTTATTATTCCCAATTCTGATTAAAATTTCTTAAAATTCCTTTTTTAATTTTAAGAATAATCCAAAAATCCTTAACTAATCCATCTTTAATTGATTACCTCTAATATGACTACACAAGAAAAATCTATAGCAAATTTTTATAAAGTTAATGATGAATTGGAATTAATACTTAATTCTGAAGAACTCTCAAATTATATAGACTCTTTTGGAACCTACAGAACTTACAGGTGAAGAAATAAAAGAAATAGGTAAATTTATCTCATTATTAAAAAGAGTAAAAGATCCAGAAAGAATAGATAAAATCGTATCATTAATACAAAATCTCTCCATAGATACCCTAAATAATGATGGAGATATATTATACGATGATGATTATATTAGGATAATTTACCACAAATCCAAACAAGAAGAAGAAAACTAAATAAAAAAAGTAAATGTAAAAAAGTGGGCTGGACAGGACTCGAACCTGCAACCCCTGGATTAAGAGTCCAATGCTCTACCTATTGAGCTACCAGCCCACACCCCCTACCTTATTCTTTAACAAAAACCAATAATCTCCTCTTTAATCAAAATATTTTTTAATTATCAATTTTTAAAATTCTTCCTTAAGATCCTTTATTTTCTACCTCCTTGGTATATTACTTACCCCCTATATTTTACACTTCCTTCTTGTTTTTTTTAATCATACTTTGTTTTTAAACGAAAACTTCAGTATCTAATATTCTTATACTAAATGATACATCTTAAAGGATATGAAATAAATTTTCCTCAAAGCAATGTTAATTATCTAAAAATACCATCTAACTCCTTCTTATTTTCCCAAACAAATCTCCTTAAAAACTTAACAGCTTCTAAATAATTAACTTTAATTATTCCTTCATTAAAAACAAAATCATTCAAGTATATCCTAAATATTTTTACTTTTTTTGTTTTTATATCATAGATAGGATTATTTTTAACAAAATCTGAAAAACTTATTAATTCGTTAAATTCATTATATAAAAATATATCATACTTATCAATATCTTTAGCATCAAATAATTTAATTTCTTCTGAAAGATCAAATATAAAAATTTTATCAAAATTAATTAACAATTCATTAATAATATATTTTTTCTCTTTATTTTTTATCAAAAACCTTTTAAAATTGGATTTTAATTTTTCTAAATTAATTTTTTTATACACATACTTTTCAAGTATAAGCTTAAAAACTCGTCTATCCTTTAAACAACTAATTAAATAATAACAATAGCCTAATTTCTCCTTAATTCTCCTATTTTCTGTCTTTTTATTATTAAATAAATACAAATTATAAATAGTGTTTAATATGAAATCATCGGTAAGATTAACAAATAAATCTAAATCAGCTAAAATTTTTTTATAACTTAGATTTATTGATCTAAATATATCAATAGAGTTCTTAAGTATTTCTTGAATAAGTAAATCAATAGCTCTAGAAGTCTTATGAAAATAAACATTTTTATACATCATAAACCTACCAAAAAGCACTGAAAAAATTTCATCAAATGTTTTAATATGATAAGCTAATTTATTATTAATTATCTTAGTATTAAATATGATTCTATCAAAAGAACCAGTAGAGAATCCAGTAGTACCAGAAAAGTAAGCATCCCTTCTTATAAAATCTAATCTATCAGCTCCAAAAGGCCCTTGAATTATATTCCTTTCTAAACTAACATCCAAACTATAAACTTCCAAAACCTTTTTTAAAATATAAAAAATACCCTTAATAACATTAAATAATTCCTGCTTTAATTTACTATCATTTCCAAGAATCCCATCTGAAAAACCATAACTTAAATCCTTTAAATTACTATTAAATTCACTTATTTCAAAATTTTGAAATTCTCTAGCAAAATTAAAACTATATATAAAATCTTTAACTTTATCAAATAGATCCAAATTAGTAATTAATTTTTTAATTATAAAAACAGGTAAAAATTCAATAATAACTTTCTTTCTGAATTCATCATGCCCCTTAAAAATATTAAGGGATTTATAGATAGTATCATCAAATTGATGACTAAATGGTCCATGAGCTATATCATGTAATAATCCCGCTAATCTTATAACAACTTGCTTAAAAACATCATTTTTAAATAAATGAGCAGAATACAAAGAAGAGATATATAAAACCCCTAACGAATGAGAAAACCTATTATGAGTAGAAGCTGGAAAAACCCAAGAAGTACCTACTAATTGACTGATATCTCTTAACCTTTGGAATAAAGGAGTATCTATAATTAATAATTCTAAAGGATTTAGTTTTACTTCAGAATAAATAGGATCCCTTATTACCTTATACATCTAAATTGATCACTAGATCCCATCCTATTATTTAACTTAGAATTATTTAACTTACTTAGTAAAAAGCTATTTAGAAATTAAATTTTAAGTATATAAAAACCTCATAAAATTTTCATAAACTACCTACACATTAATTAATTTTGCTATATATAAGATAAATTAATTTTTTTTCATTAAATAAATTTCTATAAACATAAACCTTTGATATCGCTATATAAAATTATAAGAATTTTTGTTCAGCTTCTAATATAGCCTCCTTTAATATTTTTATTCCTTCATCTATTTCAGCTTCAGTAATTATATAAGATGTAGTAATTCTAATAGTAGATACCCCACAAGATAATAATAACAACCCTTTTTCATATGCTCTCTTTAAAATATAATCCCTTAATTCCTTAGCAGGTTCTTTTGTTTTTCCATCCTTAACAAATTCTATACCAATTAACATACCTAACACTCTTACATCTCCTATAGTTTTAACTTCATCTTTTAATTCCAATAATTTTTGTTCAAAATATTTTCCTAATTTATTTACTCTTTCTAATAAATTTTCTTCCTTTAAAATTTTATAAGTTTGAATTAAAGAGGTAGTAGATAAAGGATTCCCCCCAAAAGTATTAGAATGCATACCAGGTTCCCTAAAATCCATATAAGCAGGGAAAACAGTAGCCCCAATAGGTAAGCCATTACCAATAGCCTTAGCCAAAGTTATTATATCAGGTTCAACTTCAAAATACTCACTTGCAAACATATAACCTGATTTTCCAAATCCCGTTTGTACTTCATCAGCTATTAACTTTATTCCATACTTATCAGCTATATTTTTTAATTCTTTAAAAGATTCCTTAGGAGGAATAATATATCCTCCTTCACCTTGAACAGGCTCAAATATAAAAGCTGCAACATCTTCATACGGTATAACCTGATTTAAATACCTATCAATAACCTTTATACAATATAAATCACAATTAGGATAAGTCATATTATACCAGCATCTATAGCAATAAGGATAAGGCACTGAATAAGAATTATTTATATAAGCAGAATAATTTTTCCTTTGCTGTATCTTACTAGCAGTTAAAGATAAAGAACCTAAGGTTCTACCATGAAAAGCCCCTGTAAATCCAATAACTATATTTCTTTTATCATAAATTCTAGCGATTTTTAAAGCAGCTTCGTTAGCTTCAGTACCTGAATTACTAAAAAATACTTTCTTTTTCCATTTACCAGGTGTTATCTCTACTAAAATTCTAGCAGCTTCCTTTTGTACTTCATATACAAAATCAGGACCATTAAAATATACAAACTTATTTAACTGATTAACAATAGCTTCCTTCCATTTAGGATTATTGTGCCCTAAAATAACAACCATTCCATTAGTCCAATCCATTAAAACATTACCATCTACATCTTTAAAATATATACCGTAAGCTTCTTCAACTCCCCCAGGTGTATCCCAGGCTTTAGTAGATGTAGCCAATAATTCCTTTTCTTCCTCTTTAAGCTTTAATAATTTCTCACCAGGCACTTGATTTATACTAATCTTCCATTCTTTTATCATATCAAACTACCCCTTCCCCTTTATTATTCCCCTTCATTATTATATTACCTTTTTATTATCTTTATAGTTTATAATTCCTTTTAATTTCCTTTATAAATATACTAATATATTCTACTATTCGCTGATAATGGTTTTTTAATCTAATTGATTTATTACCCTTAAAGTTTCTTTGATAAAAAAATATATAAGGAATTGGCACTTCTTTTAATTTTAGTTCTTTTAATTTTAATAACTCTATCCACAAAAATATAGGAAACTCATAAGAAAAACCACGTAATTCTACCTCCTTGTTTTTTAAATTATAAAATATCTTTTTAATAATATCCTTAGAATATAATCTAAAACCACAAAAAAAATCAGTAACTTTATATTTAGAATCTTTAAAATAAAATTTCAAAAATTCTAACATCTTTTTATTTATCAAATACCTATAAAAATTTATTTCAGATAGTTTAATAGAGTTTATAGAGTATCTACTACCAGTTATAAAATTATATTTATAAGATAATGACTTAAAAATATTAATATAAGATACAAGATGCTGAAAATCACAATCAATTGTTATTAAAAAATCTATATTTAAATTAATAAAATATTCCATACCCCTTAAAATATTAGACCCATAACCTAAATTCTTTGAATTAAAAATTATATCTATCTTATCTTTAAAACTTAATTTAAACTCATTCAAATCTTTTAAGAATTTATTTAAAATTGATTTAGTATTATCTTTAGAATCATCATCTATTAATAAAACTCCATCAGTTTTAAAATCAATAAAATTAATCAAATTATACAAAAATCTTAATATATTGTTTTCTTCATTGTAAACTGGTACTAATATTAAATAAGTTTTCATTTTGTATTATTTTTATTTATAAAAGTGATTTATATTTAGTTAATTGATTATCAAATAATTCTTTTAATTTATATGCGTTTTTAAAATATTGTTCCTGATCTTCCCAAGTGTTATGTACAAAAAATAAATTTTCAGGTAAATCTTTAATACCTTTAGGTACTTTCAAATTAAAAACTGGATGAATATAGACATTATTTAAATCAATTTCATTATTAATAGCAGCATTAACAATTTTACGAGTGTAAATTAAATCTATTCTATTTCCCTTAGGGAAAGGATTACCAATCCAACCAGTGTTTATTAAATATACCTTAGAATTATATTTTTTTACATTTTCATATAATTTTTTAGCATAATTAATAGGATTAAGAGGTAAGAAAGGTTTAGCAAAACATTCAGAAAAAGTAGGTACAGGATCCTTTATTCCCCTTTCAGTACCCGCTAACTTTGAAGTATAACCTAAAATAAAATATTCCATTACTTGATTACCCTCAAGTAAAGCAATAGGTGGTAAAGAAGCAGTTGCATCAGCTGTTAAGAAGAAAATAACCGTAGGTTTCTCCCCCATTAAACTTTGTTCCATTATTTCTATATACTTATTAGGGTAAGCAGATCTTGTATTCTCAGTAATAGAAGCATCATCAAAATCTATCTCCCTTCTTTCATTATATACCACATTTTCTATAATAGTACCAAATCTATTGGTAGCTTTATAAATTTCTCTTTCTTTTTCTTTACTTAATCTGATAACTTTAGCATAACTCCCACCCTCAAAATTAAATATATCATTTTCTGCCCAGCCATGCTCATCATCACCTATTAATCTCCTATTAGGATCAGTAGACAATGTAGTTTTACCTGTTCCAGATAACCCAAAAAATAAAGCAGTATCCATACTATTTAAACTCCTATTAGCTCCACAATGCATAGGTAATATATCAAACTCTTTTAAATAATAGTAATTCAAAAATGTAAATACTGCTTTCTTGATTTCTCCACAATACTTAGTACCAGCTATAAAAATAAATGGATTAGGATATAAATCTAAAATAATAGCTACTTCACTTTTGACCCCATCTTTACTACCTTCTAACTTCAAATTAGGCAAATGTAAAATAAAAACTTCATTAACTATTTTAAAAGGATTTAATTCATTTAATCTTATAAATAAATTATGAGCAAAAATAGCATGATAAGGACTCTCAGTTAAGAATTTAACCCTAAGAGTATAATAAGGATTAGCACCTGCATATACATCCATTTCATATAATTCAATTTTATTATCTTGAATATACTTAACAGCCTTAGTTAATAAATTATCAAAAACATTTCTATCTAATGGTTGATTAACTTCACCCCACCAGATTAAATCCTTAGTATAATCATCAAATACAATAAATTTATCCTTAGGGGATCTACCAGTATAGGGTCTAGTATCAACAATTAAAGCTCCATCCTTAGAAATAACCCCTAACCCCCTTAATATAGTATGCTCATATAATTCCGCAACACTTAAATTACTATAAACCTCATTAGCTACCTTATAAAATAAATTTAATTTATCTCTTTCCATCATTTTATCCCCCTTTTATTTAATTAATTTAGCTTATCTATTAATTACTAACTCCTCACTATCCCTATAATAAACAAGAAAATCATTAATATTTATACAAATATCTAATTTCTCATTTCTTTTAAAATTAGTACTTGATAAAAACCTCAAACTAAAATCAGTTAATTTATCTTGGTTTAATATAAATAAATTAATTAAAAATTGATTTCCTAAATTCTCAACCAATTTAACAACTCCCTTAAAAACTATAAATTCAGAATCATTTAAATCCTGTTTTTTTAAATATATTTTTTCTGGCCTTATTGCTAAAATATATTCCTTACTTTTATTTACCATTAATCTCTTTAATTTTTCAAAATTAGCTAAATCACTATTTTTATCTATCTTTAAATTGTCATTAATTAAAATAAAATCATCTTGGATTTTAAGATAGAAATAATTTATTTGAGGAATCCCTACAAATGAAGCAGTATAAAAATTTAAAGGTTTATTATATATATTTTCAGGGGTATCAAATTGCATAATCCTTCCTTTATTCATAACAAGAATCATATCAGCCATAGTTAAAGCCTCTATTTGATCATGAGTAACATAAACAGTAGTAGCATTTAAATCAAGTAGAATTTTTTTTATTTCTTGACGAGCTCTTTCCCTTAACAGAGCATCCAAATTACTAAGTGGTTCATCAAATAAAAATAGATCAGGTTCTTTAACTAATGCTCTAGCTACTGCTACTCTTTGACGCTGTCCCCCAGAAATCTCTGTCGGCTTCTTATTCAAAATATCCCCTATATTTAAAATATTTATTACCTTATTTAATCTTTCTTGAATTATTTCTTTACTTATGTTTTTTATTCTTAAGCCAATGGTAATATTATCATAAACAGTCATATGTGGATAAAGTGCATAGCTTTGGAAAACCATTGCAATATTTCTCTTTGAAGGATGTAAATTAGTTACATCTTTATCATTGATAAATATTTTACCTTGATCAGCTTCTTCTAAACCAGCAATAGTTCTTAATAAAGTAGTTTTTCCACAGCCAGAAGGCCCCAATATCGCTAAAAATACCCCCCTTTCTATATTAAAATTTATATCATACAACACTTGAACCTTATTATAAAACTTATTTAAATTCTCTACTCTTAACATATCTTCACTCCTAAAAATTTTTATTAATTACCATCTACTATTCATTATACACCTTTAAAATTTGTTTAAATTTAATTAATTTAGAAAAGGAATCCATCATATCCTTAAAATCTTGCTTAGAAAAAATAAAGGAGGGAATAATTATAGTTTCTTTTCTGTTATTAACATTAGAAAGCTTATAATATTCATAAATTAACCCTTTTTTATATTCTATATCTGTATACTTAACATTATTTTTAAAAATAGATCTATTAAATTTTTTATATTCAATAATGGTAGAATTTATATGAAGAGAATAGCCAATATTCTTATAAAAATAAAATAAAGAAAAAAATAAATCAACAACCCCTAAAATAATAGGAATAAAAACAAATTCGTCTAAATAATCTTTATTTTTTAAACCATAAAATATTAATATCAAACCTATTAAAATTAATACCACACTAATTCCTCCGTTAAAAAAAGTTAATTTTGATAAATAAACTTTACTTATTATAGGTTCAATTTTTAGTTCTCTAAATATTTCAGTAATACTTTGCTTAAAATCCTTATTTAAATCATCCAATTTTCCCTCCCTCCCAAAACACTTTTATTTAAAATAATCATTTTAATAATAAAATTTCAAAATTCTCTGAATATAAACGATTTAATGACATTATTTAGTAATTTATACCAATTTGGATTAAATTCAAAAAGTTCACCTAAATTATATTTATTTAATATTTTTTGAGCTTCAAATAAAACCTGATTTATAATTTCCTTATTATTCTTTAGCTCTTTAGAAACCAAAGAAGCTAAATAAGAAGAATTCTTTAACCACAGTTTCTTATAATATTCCCTGTTTTTTTTATTTTCTAAAAATAAAATTAAAGGATAAGTAACTCTACCTGTAACTATATCTATATTTGAATCTTTTTTTAAAGTTTTAGAATCTTTAGTATAATCTAATATATCATCAACAATCTGAAAAGCTATACCATAATCAGTAAATATTTCATATATTTTCTGAAAAATAATTTCATTTATGGATTTATTAATTAAAGAGTAAGCATAATGATAAGCAATTTGAGAAATAGCTCCAAATAAAACTCCAGTTTTTAATTTTATAATATTAAAATACTGTTCTAAATCTAAAAAAACGTTGAATTTATTTTGATATTGTAAAACTTCCCCAAAGCACATATCCTCTAATGCTTTCATTAGTATCTTTGTATAAAGGGGATTTATATCATAGATTTTACCAAGAGTAGAGATAATAAGAATATCTCCAAAAATAAGTGCTCCATCTATACCAAACTTAATATGAACAGCAGGCTTACCTCTTCTCTTTTTAGCAGAATCTAAAATATCATCATGAACTAAAGTAGCACTATGTACTAACTCAAATATAGCACCTATCTTAGCTAATTCCTCTAAATTTATCTCATTTTCACTTTTATATCTACTAAATATTGAAAAAAAGAAAATATAAAAAAAATTAGACCTTATCATCTTCCCTTCATAATTAATATAATCATTAATCCTACTAACTAAAGTATTATCAAAATAAGTTAATTCCTTAATTTTTTCAATAGTTTTACTTCTTAGATTTTCTAAAAGATTCAATTCATTATTAGTTTTTAACATAAAATACCAAACCTATGATTGAGTTTGAGTAGTTTCAGCAGTTTCTTCAGTTTCAACAGTTACAGTAGCTATAGCTACATCATCTCTTTCTATAAATTTTATACCCTCTAATTTTAAATCTCCTATATGTACACTATCACCTATATCTAAATGGCTTAAGTCTATCTCAATTTTTTCTGGTAAATAATCAGGTAAAGTTTTAATAGTTAATTTATTAAGTAATATTTGTAATACTCCACCTTTTTTAACCCCAATACTTTCACCAACAAACTCAACAGGAACAGTAACTTCCACATACCTATTTGGTAGCAATACTAACATATCTATATGAGTTATATTTCTTTTTATTATATCCCTTTGAATTTCCTTAATAACAGCTTTATATTCTGTAGAATCTACCTTTATATTTAAAATTTGTCCTAACCTTGGAGTAATTTTTTCTATTTCCTCTTTTCTCACTTTTAAAGCTAAATTTTTTAGATCCTTTCCATATAGATTAATTAAAACATAACCCTGTTTTACTAGTTTTTTAGCTTCCACCTTACCAGTTTTTCTTAGTTCAGTATTAATAGTTTTAATATCTTGAGTTTTAGTAATAGCTCTATAAAAAGTAGTATTGGTATTCATATTTTTTACCTCCTTAGAAATTTTTTAATACCTAACATACTATTTAATATCAAAACAAAGATTTAATTTAAAAGAGAAACAACTTTGTTAGCCCCTTCTTCAGCAGTATCTACAAAAAATACATTAATATTTAATTCCTTTAACTTATTTAGTATCTCCCTACCTTCCTCTTTATTAGTACCTTCTAATCTTATAACTAAAGGGATTGAATATTTCTTTTGTTCAAAAGCTTGAACAACCCCCTTAGCTACCTCATCACATCTAGTTATTCCCCCAAAAATATTTATAAACAAAGCTTTTACTTTAGGATTTTTTAGAACCAATTCAATACTTTCTTTAACTTTATCAGCTTTAGCTCCACCACCCACATCTAAAAAATTAGCTGCTTTACCTTTGTATAAACTAACTAAATCCATAGTAGTCATAACCAACCCCGCACCATTACCTATTATCCCTATATCACCATCTAATTCTACATAAGCTAAGTTCTTTATTTTAGCTTCCCTTTCTATTTGTGATATCTCTTCATCATCTTCTTCATATTGATCAACTATTTCCGAATTATCATCTATTACTATCTTAGAATCTAAAGCTAAAACTTTTCCATCCTTCGTTAAAACCAAAGGATTTATTTCAGCTAAAATACAATCATTTTCCCTAAATAAATTAAATAGCTTTAAAGCTATTGTTTCAATTTGTTTAGCTACATCTAATCTTTCATTATAAACCTTTAAAATACTATCCCTTACTTGAAAATCAAATATTTCATAATCAAAAAACAATTTAGATATTTTATCAGGCTCGTTTTGGGCAACTTCTTCTATATCAACTCCACCCAAGGGAGAAAAAATAAAAACAATCTGATTCTTTGATCTATCTATTATAAAGCTTAAATAAAATTCTTTCTCAATATCAACATGCTCATCTATCAATATCTTATTAACTTTAACTCCTCTTATACTTAGATTAAATAATTGTTTAAGATATTTTATAAATTCGTCTTTATTATGAGCTACTTTAATACCTCCAGCTTTCCCTCTACCTCCCACTTTAACCTGAGATTTTAAAACTACAGGAAAATTAAAATCCAATTGATTTAAATAAACATAATCATTTCCAACAGTTTTATCAATTAAAATCCCTTTAGTAGTAGGGATTCCATATTTCTCAAATAACTTTTTACCCTGATATTCATATAAATTCATAAATAATCCCTCTTCTTAACTTTTTATATATCTTTAAAAAGTAAATTTAAGAAACTATTTATTTTCTTTATTTAACAGCAATTGCTTCTATTTCTACTTTAGCTTTTTTAGGTAATGCTTTCACTATTATCGTCGTTCTTGTAGGCTTATATTCATTAAAATAATTCCTAAATTCTTGGTTTACTATATCAAAATAATCTTCATCAGTTATGTATATTGTAGTTTTAACTATATCATTTTTATCAAAATTATATTCTTTAAGAATTTTTTCTAAGTTAATTAAAGCTTGCTTAAATTGAGCTAATACATCATCTGAAATTAATTCATTATTTTCATCAACTCCAAGTTGCCCAGAGATAAAAAGAATATTACCCTTTAAAATTGCTGGACTATATGGTAAACTCATATTTTATATATTAAATATTTATTAAATTTTACCTTCTTTAATAAACAATTTCTTTTAAATATGAACTACCTCAATTTATAGAAAATTAATCTCCCCCTTAGGAGCACCCTTTTTATAAACTCTCCCATCCATAAACCTTATAAAAAATTAAAACTTCTTGTAGCTTTAAGTTAAAACAAATTAATCCAAATATATCTTAACACTAAAATCCTTAGTATCAATATCAATAATATAAGAAATAACTAAATTTATCTTAGAGTTATCCTCTTTACCTTTATCTTTAATAAATATTTTTAAAAAACTGTATCTTTTTTTTTACATTTTTACTATCACTATATTTTACTTCATATACTTTATTTAAATCCAAATTACTACTTTTATTATCTAACTTAGATAATTTATCATTTGTATCTTTTTTAATAATAAAAATTAATCCAACCCCCTTTTAAATATCGAATAATATTAAAATTATTAAGCGTTTAAAGATTTACTATTTTCTAATTCATTATCCCATCTATCGATAACATTAGTTATACAATGTATAGCGCCATTTAATCTTATATTTTCTTTCCAATTTATAAATATTACCTTAAATCCCTCTTCCTTTAGTATTTTCTTAACTTCTTCTTCTAGTTTAGGTATTCCATAAGAAGGCAAATAAATTTTACTACCATCTAATAACATATTATTATAAGTTAAGCAATCTCTCTCATTTATATATAAAGGAATAAATGGCATCTTTTTTACTTTAAACCCCTCCTGCTTTAACTTAAATTCTATATCTTTTAATTCATCAAAGTAAGTTTTCTTATAATCTTCTAAGTTTTTAATAATTTTTTGTTTAGTATAATATCCATAAATTTTTTCGTTATCACTAAATAGTTTATTAATAAGTTCAATTGTTAAGTTAGGATCTGCTAATGCTGCTACTTTTTCATTAACATCATCTTTTAATATACTTAAAGCCATATCTATATGAAAAACCGGTTGTTTTTCCTTTCCTATTATTATCAATTTCTGATTAGGAAATCTTTTCATTAACATCTTTACTATTTCATTAGGATCTTGGTTGTAATATTCCTTTGCTTCTCTTAAAGCATACATACCTAAAAATAAATGATTCTTGGTAGCAATAGTATTCCCCCCATCCATAGGAAACCCCTTTAGTTCTTCGTATTTTGTACCCAAATTCTCAGATAAGGTTTTAGCTACTTGTTTATCTGGTCTAGCTTCATACCAAGGCTTCCTATTAGGTTTAGCAGTTGTTATATCTTCTTTGTTTTGTTGATAATTAACAAAAACCTGTAAAAAATCCCGTGCCCAAATAGTCGGATAATAATTAACTTGTATCAGATTTAATTTATATTCTAAATTCTTTAACTCCTCTTGAGAAATTAATTTACTATCTATTATATACTCCTTTATTTGATCCTTAGATAATGGAGAAATAATAGTTATTTTAGAATTTGGGTTTAGGTTTCTCAAAAAAGTTACTAATGCGCCTACATACTCCTCATCACTTAAAGAGTAAGAATCTGCTGTCATTACCAAATTCTTAATTTCTCCACTATCCTCAGGTAACACATAATTACCTTCTAATTTATTCCTATTTAAATGAATTTTATCTTTTAAAAATTGTTTTATATCAATCCTTGATAAATTCATAAAATTTATACTACCCTCCTTCTACATTTCAATCACTTTCTCTATTTTAAAGAAAAGATAAAAAAAATTAAATCCTTTTATTATAAAAAAAATTAAAAAAAAATGTTAAAAATTTAAATAAAGAAGTATTAAAGCAGAATTATTGAAAATAATTTACCATTGAATGAAATCAGTGATAATATTAGAATTAGTGTAAATACAAATATTAGAGGCAATTTCAAGAGAATTTTTTACTATTTCCAAAGCGTTAAGATTAGTGAATTTAATTAAAGCTTTAGCAGCAGCATAAGCATAAGGTGCCCCTGAACCTACTACCGCTATATTATCATCAGGCTCCAATATATCACCATTACCAGATATAACAAGCAAATTATCTTTATTACCAACAATAATCATAGCTTCCAACCTTCTAAGAACCTTATCAGTTCTCCATTCCCTTGCCAACTCTACAGAAGCTTTTAATAAATTCCCATTGTATTCTTCAATTTTTTTTTCTAACCTTTCATAAAGAGCTAATCCATCAGCAGCACTACCCGCAAACCCCGATAATATACTATCCCTATACATCCTCCTTATTTTCCTTGCTGTATTCTTTATAACATAATTCCCAAAAGTAACCTGACCATCCCCACCTATTGCTAACATATTATCCTTCTTAACCGCTATAATTGTCGTAGATTTAATATTAGTTTCCATTTTAATTTACACTCCTTTCTGTATAAAATTTAAAACATTTTTTTTAAGATTTAATAAATTCATACAATCTCTTAGCAGCTACCCTATAATCTAATTCATTAACTAAATATTCATAACCTTTATTAACTCTATCTTTTATAACTTCAGAATCAATGTTAACTATTTCAACTAATTTATAAGCAATAGTTTCAGGATCTTTATCCTCTATAATAAATCCAATCTCATTTAAAATATCTAATAAATTATAACCTACAACAATAATAGGCTTTCTTTGCTCTAAATAATCTATTAGCTTATTAGAAGAAAAATCAATTTTTATTTCAAATGAACAAGGAATAACCAAGAAATCTGCTTTTTTAAGATAATAATTTCTAATTAGTTCCTTTCTTTTAAATCCCAAATAAAAGACATTTTGAATATTATTTTCTTGAATAGTTTTTAATATTTCCTCTAAATAATCTCCACCTCCAAATATGACAAATCCAAATTTATTTTTATCCAAATATTTAAAAGCTAATACAATTTCTTTAATAGCATAAGCTAATACAGTAATACCACCTGCAAAGCAAAATAAATATCTATATTTTTTTCTTATTTCCTCAAATTCTTGATCTATATAATCATCTAAATTATAATTTATTTTTCCATAAACTTGAAATAGAAGTATGGATTTATTTTGGTATTTCTTAGCATTTTCTAATCCTTTCTTTTGTAAAAATATTAATTTATCAGAATTTTTGTATAAGAATTGCTGAATTAAATATAAAATTTTAAAGAAAATAATAAGTATAATTTTTTTGAAAGGGTTTTTAGTTTTTTCCAAAAAATGATAAAGGTATTGAGGCCATAAGTCCCTTTCTTCAAATACAAACTTTATATCCTTTTTATACATTTTTCTTAATCTTTTAGCAATAAAGTAAGCACTTAAAGCAGCAAACGGATGCACACTTGAACCTATTATTACATCAGGCACAAACTCTTCTTTTGAAATCTTAAGTGAATTTAAGTAAATACTTAAAGAAAAAAATAACATATTAAAAAACCTAAAAATATTGTTTCCCTTATATGAAGGTACATTAAAAAATAAAAAATCCACTCCATCATAGTTTTTTTTAATATACTTAAAACTCAGTTTATTATCAATTTCAATAAAATATTTAAAAGAAAAATGGCTAAAATTAGAAGCAAATATTAATACTTTAGAGTTATAATTTTCAATTAAGCCTTTAGCTAAATCAAAGTGCCTGGTTCCTGAATAAAACTCAGGGGGCACTCCATAATGATTTATAATCCAAAAATCCATATTAAATAATTAAATAATTAAACTAATTATCAAAAGGAGATTTATCATTAAATTGATCATTATTAGCAGGAGCTATTTCAAGCTCAAACCTAACGCTTTGTAATTTCTGATCACTAAAGCTTTTCTTCATTAAAACTACACTAATACTTATAGTACTGCTATTTTTACTAGCTTTAAAACTAAAAAGATTATTAGATAATAATGAAACTTTAATAGGCTTGGGATTATCTAAGTTTTTTAGCTCGTTTTTAGAAAAACCATCTGAAAATAAACTTTTTAAATTAGAATCTATACTAGACCAAGTTGTCTCATAACCCGTAGCACTAGTAGGATTAAATTCTAAAAGATAAAGACTTCCAGTTCCACCTTGATTATCATTTATTTCAGAAGTAGCAATATAAGCTCTATAGATTACAGGATACTCTCCAGTTCCACCCCTATAGTTAGGATTAGGAACAGCTAATAATAATCCATCCCTATTAACATTTTGGCTTCCTACAAATATATTACTAACAGATGTTGTATATGTATATACTGAATCTTTCTTTATATCACTTTCTTTAATATCTTGTTGTAATAAAGTGAGGATTCGTTTACCTTCAGCTTGTAAAGTATTATAAGCTATTCCTTTAGACCAATAAGTTTGCCCTAATTTAAATAAAGCAAAAAGTGTTATAGCAACAAAAGAGAAAATAGCAGTAGAAAATAAAACCTCAATTAGTGTCATTCCCTTAGATTTCTTTTTAATAATATATTTATTTTCAATCATTTTCCCCATCCCCCCTCTATAATACCTTAGGAACAGTAACAACCTTCTTAAATTCTAAATAATTTTTCCCATACCCTCTTATTAATTTATTTTTTCTAGGGTCATTCCTAGCTTCCATCCAATAAACATTAACATTAACTGCATACAAATCAGCATTAGGATTACCATAAATAGGGTTAGTCCAGATATAAACAGTAAAACTCTTACCACCAACAAATTGTGCAGAATACAAACCATAAGAAACTTTCCTATTAATAGAAGTAGAAGTAGGATTTAATTTAGTAGTTATCCAAATTGAATCTGTTTCAGAAGAAGCATAAGAAGCTATTTTATTTAGCCAACTTTGCCCAATAAAAGTAGCAACACTAACATCATTTAGCTTAGTATTAGCAGTAAAAAACATAGAATACATCCCTATTATGAAAATAACTATCAATGCAATAATAGCAATAGATAAAGCTAATTCCAATATACTAAATCCTTTTTTCAATTTCAAAAGATTTCTATTATATTCCACCAATAAATCACCACCTTATTACAATACCTTTTAAGAACCTCCTATTTTTATATTATACTTTTTTTTAAAAGTTCCTTAATATTTTTTTAAAAATTTTAATATCTTTTTAACTTATGATAAGCGTTGTATTTTTTTAACATCCTTTTTATTAAGTAGTATTATTTAGTCTCGTTTATACTATTGAATAAAAAACAAAAATTAAAAACAAAAAGAGTTAAAAATATAAATGTAAAGAAAATAATTATATAATAAAGAAATTTAGGAAATTATTTAGATTTAGAAGCTAAGAAGTTTTCTATATTATTTTTAGATTGGAAAGCCAAGATAGAACTCATTTCTTTTAAATAATCAATAGCATCAAAATAATTCATCTTTGAAGTTCCCCAAAAAACTTGTTTTGCTAATTTAATAGTATTTATATTTTTATTAGCAATTTCAATTAGCTAATTCTCGAATTTCTTTATCTAAATCATTAACTACTTTAGTTATTAAGTCTATGGAATTAGCATAATCTGCATCAACAATTTTGCCAGTTAAAAATAATTCCAAAGCTTTTTTAGGGATAACATTTTTCAATATAGGAGCACTAATTATCATTCCCCACATCCCTATATTTATTTCAGGTATCCCAAATTTAGCAGTATCATCAGCTAAGGTTATATCACAACTAACCGCTAATCCACATCCCCCAGCTAATGCATACCCTCTACCCCCACTTATACTAACCTTACTAAACTTACTAACAGTCTTTATAAGATTAGCATATAAATCAAAATACTTTCTACCCTTATTTATACCCTCATCAATATAACTTTTTAATTCTTTAAGGTCAGCACCTGCACAAAAAGCTTTATCACCCCTACTTCTTAAAACTACAACATCAACTTCATTATTAACTTCCCCTTCATTAAAAGTTATTATTAACTCATTAATTAATTCACCATCTAAAGCATTCCTGTTTTCAGGTCTATTTAAAGTCAAATATAAAACTTTATTATTTTTTTTAATAAAATACTCCCCTAATTACCCCCCTCATATATCTTTTTAATTGATTTTTAAAGTTATTTTCATTCTTTAGCTAAAACAAAAGAAACAAAAGAAATAAACTCACTTTTTATATCACCACTAAGTAATTTTACATATTTCATTAATTTTTGGTATTCACTACTTTCAATAATAGGAGCAATAACAATCCCATTAACTGATAATTTATTAAATAAAAAATCAGGTACTTTTTTAATAGCAGCAGAAAAAACCACTTTATCTATTTTTTGTTGCTTTTCTATAAAATCCTTACTTTTAAAAATATTTAAATTATAAAACTCTATTTTATTTAGCAAATAATTAAGGTTAAGATTATGCTGTATAAAACTTTTGATGTTATTAACAGCTAATTGTAGGATATCTTTATCTATTTCTAAGGTAATAACTTTATAAGAAAAATAAGCTAATAAAAGGGTTTGCCATCCAGAACCTGTACCTATTTCTAATACTATATCATCTTTGTCTAATTCTAAAGAATCTATAGTACTAGCAATAACAAGGGGTTGTGATGTAGTTTGACCCTTTATAAAAGGTAAAGCTTCATTTTCATAAGCTAAATGCTTATATTCTTTTAATACAAAATATTCTCTTTTTATTATTTCTATAGCATTCAGTAATTTTTCACTAATTCCGTTATCTTTTAATTCACTTATTAACTGTTTTAACGTTTTCATTAAAAAAAATTAAAATTTAACTTAATTTAGATTTATATTGATTAATCATATTAAGGAAATATGAATGTACAATAGGATTAGCAGATAATTCAGGATGGAAAGTAGAAACCAAGATATTATCTTCTTGAACTAATATAGGTAATTCTTCAAAGGAGGCTAATTCTTTAACTTTGGGACCTATTTTAGTTATTTCAGGAGCTCTTATAAATACCGCTCTAATATAAGAATCAAAGATATTAATAACAACACTGAAACTATCTTTTTGTCTTCCATAAGCATTCCTTTTTACTTCGATATCAATTAATCCTAATGGTTTTTGGGAATCAGTTCCATCAATAATTTTTTTAGCTAATATTATAGCACCTGCACAAGTTCCAAAAATAGGGAATCCCTGCTTAGCTTTCTCAACTAATTTAACCCTAAAATCATCCTCCATCAATATATTAATAGTAGTACTTTCTCCACCAGGAATTATTAAACCATCTACATCATCTAACTCATCTTCATATTTAACTATCTTAGTATTAACCTTTAAAGCAGATAATATATGCTGATGTTCTAAAAAATCTCCCTGAAATCCTAAGATACCTACAGTTAATTGCTTATTAGTATTCATTTTTCTTTCCTCCATTCTCTTTTTATATATGTTAGGTATTCTTATTTCACTCATACTAATTCTTCACCCTATTTTTTCCTTTTTAATATATAATTAAATAAAAATTTCATTTAACCCTTTTATTAAATTCAAATTGTTTTTATTTTCATATTAATTAGTATTGAATTTTAAAGAATAAGCTAAGTAACTTATATATAAAAAAAGATAAGGTAGCAGAAGCAGGAATAGTAAAAAACCAAGCAGTTAAAATAGTAAAAGCTAAAGACCATTTAATAGCATTTAATTTTTTAGCGACTCCTACTCCCATAATAGAGGAAGTAATAACATAGGTAGTGCTAATAGGCATACCAAAATGAGAAGCTAACATAATAGTAGTAGCAGCAGAAGTTTCAGCACTAAATCCATCCACAGGTCTTAATTTAGTTAACCTCATACCCATAGTTTTAATAATTCTCCAACCTCCTACCATTGTTCCCAAAGCAATAGAAACAGCTGCTGCTAATTTTACCCATAAAGGTACCGTAAACTCCTTATAAACCCCAGCAGCAACTAAAGCCATAGAAATAAGTCCCATAGTCTTTTGAGCATCATTAGCACCATGACTTAATGCCATAAAAGAAGATGAAAACAACTGTAAATACCTGAATAATCTATTTACTAAGTAAGCCTTCATCTTAGAGGCAATTAAATATGAAATAAATAAGAAAATAATTCCCCCAATTATCCCAAGTATAGGAGCAAATATAGAAGGCAAAAATACTTTACTAATCAAAGTAGAGTAATTAACTACACTGAAATCATAATGAGCAATAGCTCCACCCATTATAGCACCTATTAATGCATGACTAGAGCTAGTTGGTAACCCAAAATACCAAGTTATTAAATTCCAAATAATAGCACCTATTACAATTGCTAACATCGTAAGAATATCTAATAATTTAGGATTAACTAAGCCTTTACCTACAGTAGTAGCAACTTCAACAGAAATAAGAGCACCTACTAAATTAAAAATAGCAGCTAAAGCAACAGCAAACCCAGGAGTTAAAACCCTCGTAGAAACCACTGTAGCTATAGCATTTGCAGCATCATGAAACCCATTAGTATAATCAAAAAATAACGCTAATATCACTACTACAATAAGTAAAATAAAAATTATATCCATACACTAATCCTTTTCAATAAAAAAAAATTACCTCCTGCTCAATTTTAATATCCCTATTTATTTATTTTTAATGAATTTAACTCAATATTAAAAATCTTTTCTATATATTCATTTAATTTTATAATCTCATCAAAAGATACATTACTAATATCTTTTTTATAATTTTCTTTATAATTTTCAATCAAATTACCGTATCCTAAAAAGAAAAAATAATAATTAATAAATTTAATCAAATTAACAAAGATTTTACTTTGATTTTCTTCATTACTAAGGAAATTTAAGAAACTAATAAACATATTAAAAATTTTACTCTCAGGTAAATCAAAATCCATTGTTTTATCTAATAACTCAATTAAATACATTGCTATTATTGATTTTTCATAATTATCTCTTATTTTAAAAAAATAATTTTCAACTATATAATTTTGAAGGTAAATTTTGTCTTTATAAGATTTAAGATTTACTTTTATTAGATTCAATTTATCTAAGTTTATATTTTTGATATTAAATTTATAATAAGCTTCAATTTTTCCTAATTTATCAGTAAATAGCTTTAATTTATTACCAGTTAATATTTTTTTTCTATCAAAAATAATAGCTCTACAACTATACATTACCCAAAATAAAAAAAACTAACCCAAAAAGATTAAATAACCTTAGAAACTATATCGAATATTCTTTTAGAAGCTAACCCATCTCCATATGGATTAGGTTTATTTAAATTAATTAATTCCTGTTTTTTATCTAAATTATTTAAAACTGTATTAATAATCTTTTGCTTATTATTAGAGGCTATAAAAATAAAACCATCTTGGATTCCTTCAGGTCTTTCTGTAACATTCCTTACCACAAATACTGGAGTTTTAAAAGTAGGAGCTTCTTCTTGGATCCCTCCTGAATCAGTTATTATTAATTTAGCATGTTTTATAAAAGATAACATAGTTAAATAATCTACAGGTTCTATTAAATAAACTAATTCTTTGATATCTCCTAAGATTTTAAAAGCTAACTTTCTTACATTGGGGTTATAGTGAACAGGAAAAATAACTTTTATCTTAGTTTTAAGAGCAATTTCTTTTATAGCTTCCATAATTTCAAGCATAGGTTTTCCAAATGACTCTCTTCTATGAACTTCTACTAATATAAACTCATTTTCTTTTATATTATAACTTGATAAATCTATTTCATCTATTTTATCCTGAATAGAAATTAAAGCATCAACTACTGTATTTCCCGTTATAAATACATTCTCCTTTATACCTTCATTATATAGATTTTTAGCACTCAAATGAGTAGGTGCAAAGTGATAATCCGCTATATGAGAAATTAGCTTTCTATTAATTTCTTCAGGGAAAGGTTGATACTTATCAAAAGACCTTAAACCAGCTTCTACATGTGCTATTTTTATATTTTTATTTATATAAAAAGCAGATAAAGCTACCAAAAAAGCAGTACTCGTATCTCCCTGAATAAATAAAAATTCTATATCATAATTATTTAAAAAATCCTTTATTTTAGATAAAACATTAATAGAGATATCAAATAAATCCTGATCAGGTTTCATTATATCTAAATCTATATCAAATTCGATATTAAATACTTTATTAGCCATAAATAAGAGTTCTCTATGTTGAGAAGTAGATAATACTAAAGTTTTAAAATTATTTTGTTTAAATTCCTTAATAACGGGAGCCATTTTAATTAGCTCAGGTCTAGTACCTACTACAAATACAAAGTACTTTTTCATCTTTCATATACTCCTTCCCCACTTATTACTATAAAAAATGTCTTATATAATATATACAAATCCAAAAGTAGATTGTAATTTTTAATATAAATTAAATCGTAATAAATTCGTTCTTCCCATTTTAATTTATTTCTTCCGTTAATTTGAGCCAAACCTGTTATTCCAGGTTTAATGAGGTATCTTTGTCTTTGGATATCATTAAGATTTTGGTATTGAAAAGGTAAATTAGGTCTAGGCCCAATAAAACTCATATCCCCTTTTATTATGTTTATCAATTGAGGTAATTCATCAATAGAAAATCTCCTTATAAATTTACCTACTTTTGAAATCCTAGGATCATTACTATAGGTATAAACATTACTTAAATCCGCTTTTTTTCTAAAACTTCTAAACTTATACATCTTAAATATTTTCCCATTTAATCCGACTCTATCTTGAATAAAAAACACCGGATACCCATCCTCTATAATTATTAATAAAGAAATTATTAAAAATACAGGCAACAATAAAATAAATAACAAAATAGCAAATATTTTATCAAAAAAATATTTTATAAATAATTGGAATTTTTGAAAATTAGTTAATTGTATTTTTAAATCAATTAGGTTATTTTCTAAATCATTCATTCTTATTTTATTTTTTTACAATAAATAAGAAACCCCTTTGTATTCTATAATTATTTTTATAAATTTATAAAAAAATAGAATAAAAAAATAACTAAAGTAAAAGAAGGGAAGACAAAATTTATATAGAATAGATAGAATAGAGCGCCTGTAGCTCAGTAGGATTAGAGCATGGGATTTCTAATCCCAGGGTCGCAGGTTCGAATCCTGCCAGGCGCGCTTTATAAATAATATTAATGGAGAGGTAGTAAAATTGATGCTGTGAAAGCGAAAACTGTGAATGCTGTAAATAAAAACTAAAAAAAACATTATTAAAACTTAACGAATAGAATCGCTGGCGGGTCGTCTAGTGGTAGGACATGGGACTTTGGATCCCATCGCGAGGGTTCGAATCCTTCCCCGCCAGCTTTATTATTTTTCTAAATCTCCTTCCTTTCTCTTATAAATAAAACCTTTATAAACAAATGGAAATAAAAACCCTAATAAAAGAATGCTATAAAATAATAAAAAAATACTTACCAAAATCAAAAGTAATTTTATGAAGAAATAAAAACCCTAAGAAATATTGATATAATAGATATAAACAATACTTCTAAAGAATTAAAAGAATCAATCTTAAAAGAAGGGATAATATTAAATGATGAAAAAATTAATTCAATTTGAAAAAGCACTAAATAAATTAAAAGATATCTTAAATAAAGAAGAATCAGAAGAAATAAGAGATGCTACTATTAAAAGATTTGAATTCACTTTTGAATTATGTTGGAAATCATTGCAAGAATTTTTTAAAGAAAAAGGAATAATCTGTAGATTGCCTAAAGATTGTTTTAAACAAGCTTTTTCCTACGGATTAATAGAGAACGAAGATATATGGATAAATATTATTCAAGATAGAAATTTAACCACACATACTTACCAAGAAGAATTAGCAAAAGAAATATACCTTAAAATAAAAGAATATGTATATCACTTTGAAAAACTATTAATTAATATGAAAAAAAATCTATAAAAAGTTTTTTTCAATTATTTTTTAATTACATTAACTAAAGAACCGTCTACTAAAAAGTATTGCCCATCTATAACCACTAAATCTCCTTCTTCTAAATTATCAACAAGTACATCTTTCCCACCAGTTAATATAATATTAACTTCTTTTTTATAAGCTTTATCACCTTTTACCACAAAAATATAATTTTTATTTTCACTAAATATAATAGCTTGTCTAGGGATAATAAACCCTTGCTTAGTTAAAGTAATAATTTGTAGGTTAACATAATCGTTTTGATTTAGATCATTAGGTTCTAAAAACTTAGCCTCTAAGATATAAGTATTATTAGCTGTTAAAGACGGATAAATAGAAGTAACTTTAGCAGTGTATTTTTTATTATTAAAATAAGCAAAGACTATTGTATTAATTGGGATTTTTTTAGTATCAATATCAGAAACATTAGCTTGTATAATCTTAGATTTTTGATTACCTACAATAAAAGCAACTACAGAAGGGCTAACAATACTACCTACATCAATATTTTTTTTAAGTACTACCCCATCTACAGGACTAACTAATTTAGAATCATTTAAATAAGTTAGACTCAATTGATAAGCATTATAAAGGTTTTGCATATTATAATAAGCAGCTTTTAATTGATTTTGTATTATTTGTAATCTGTCTTTCTTTAGTTTAGCTACATTATAATTTTCTTTAGCTTGTTCTAAAGCATATAAGGCATTATAGTAATTCGTTAGACTATTTTGATATTGTAATTTAATATTTTCGTAATTAGAAGCAGAGATAGCACCATTGTTATATAAAATAGTATATCTTTCAAAATCTTTTTTAGCTTGATATAAAATAGTTTTAGTTAATTCAACATTAGTTTTAGCTTGATTGATAGCGATAATAGACTTAGTTAAATCTGAATCTACTTGAACTTTTTGGATATTATAATTACTAAGAGCTTGTTCATAATTAGATTTAGCTGTATTATAAGCTTCATATGCTTGCTTTATTTGATAATTAATAGCCTCTATGTCTAATTCAGCTAAAAGCTGCCCCTTACTTATTTGCTGTCCTTCTGACACATAAACATTTTTTACCTTCCCATTTATTTTAAACCCTAAATTAGAAACTATTTTATAAACTACTTTAGCATCTATATCCAAAAAATTAGATAAACTGCCTTTCTTAGCTTCTATAACCAATACAGGAGTTTTGGATTCACCTTTAACACTAACTTTATCGTGTACTTTATTAGAATTACAAGAAAAAATATTTAATAAAATTAAACCTAATAAAAACAAATAAACTAGTTTTGGATTTTTATTTTTTAAACCTAAATATTTGAAATTAAATTTCCTCATATTTCCAACCTCCTATTTAATTATTTAATTATTTTGAAAAAGTAATTTAAGAAATTATTTAGATTTAAATCAACATCATTATAATAAAGAATATAAACATAATTAAGAAGCAGATCAGATTTAGTATTATTTAAATTTAATTCAGCTTGAAGTAAAGAGTTTTGAGAATCTAAATACTCTAAATAAGTAGATAATCCATTTTCATATCTTAATTTAGTAACTCTAAAAAGTTCTTTTTGATAATTAAAAGTTTTATAATAAGAAATTAAAGAATTATAGTTATTAATAAACTTAGTTTTGTAATTACTTTTAGCTAAATCCAAATTAATTATTAATCTCTTGTAATCTTGATATAAAGAGTCTATATTTTGTAAAAGAATTTGCTTATTATAATAAGAGTTGCCAGAATCAAATAATTTCCAAGACAAAGATAAATTAATGTTAAAGCTGTAATCTTTAGAAAAACCACTAAGCTTATGCTTATCATAAGTAGCAGTTAATAATAATTTTGGAGCATTTTGATAATTTAGGGCTTTAGCTTGATATTTTAAAGCTTCAATTGAAGAATACAAAATTCTTGAAATTAGTAAATCTTTGGGATCTTTATTTAATTCATTTAAATAAGCTAAATCAATATTTATATTGGTATCCTTTAAGTAAATTTTATCTTGATAATTACCTTTATATATGTAAGTAATAAAAGAGTCTATATTAAAATTATTTTCGGTAGTATTTAAAAATGAAAGTAAAGATTGCTTTGCTAACATATAATTATCCTTGGCTATAATATTTTGAGTTAAAGATTCTTGGTAAACAGATTGAGCTTTAATATAATCTAACTTAGGTAAAACACCAACAGAATATAAGTTATATGTAGTTTTAAGAAACTCATTTGTATAATTAATTAAATTATATGTATAATCTAAAAAATCTTTAGCTTTAATAACATTAGACATTAATTCATAAAATTTCAGATAATTATCATTTAAAGTTTGTTGATTTCTTAAGTATTTTGAATAATAATTTATTTGCTTAGAAATAACAATATTCTCAAGAAAATTAAACGAATAAAGCAATTTTGTTAATCTTAATCCATAATTATAAGGATAATCATTAGAAACATTAATTGTATTAAAACCAATATTAATCTTAACAGTTGGCTGATTATAACCATAATTATAATATGATTCTAAATTAATACCATATTGAGAATAAGCTAATTTTAAATCATAATAAGCACTATATAATTCATCTTTAGCTTTTTTTACCTCAGGAATATTATATATTAACTCAGAAATCATATTACTATAATAATAATAATCCTTAAGCTTATCATTTGTAGGATTTCTAAGACCATTATCAGAATTCCTAAAATTATCATTAACATTAAAGTTATCAGCAAAAGATAATTTAAAAACAATTAAAAAAACAATGAAAATAAGTAAAATATATTTAACAATATCTATTTTTTTTTGCATAAAGACCTCCTAATACAAATTTACTTAATTTTTGAATTTCAGAATAATTATTAAAGATTAATAAGAAACAAAAAAAATTAAAAACCTTTAAATAAATTAGATGACATAATAAAAAGTAAGAAAGAAATAATAAAGAATAAAATAGCTAATCTAGTAGCCCAGCTAGTAATTATTTCTTGTTTTGTCATTTTCTTAATACCTTTATCAGTTAAATTTTGACCTCCCCCCATTATTCCACTTAACCCACTTCTCTCAGTTACATAACTACCCACTAATACTGTAAAAACTATAACCACTGCAATATAAGTTACTTTAAGAAAATTATAAATATTTTCCATCTAAATCTCCTTTCCCCTTAAGACTTTAAGCCCTAAATAAGTAATTTTTTTAATAATTTATCTACATTTTATCCAAGATCTATAATTTTTTAGATCTATATTTTTAACAGATAAGTTAAATTATATAGCTATCCTTTCCCCCTATTTTTTTTACCAATTTTTTAAATTAAATTTTTTATTAGATTTTTAGGATTTTAATTACTAAAGTATTTTAATCACTAACTTAAGCTATTCCAATATGTTGTCTATATTGATTAGCATCAAGTAATTTATCTTTAAAGGAAAAATCAGTTACTCTAACTTTAAAGATATAATTAGTATATGGATCTTCATTAAGTAATTCTGGTTTATCAATTAGCTTAGTATTAATTTCAAATACCTCGCCATTAACAGGACTATATATATCAGATACGGATTTAACGGATTCAATAGAACCACAAACTTTAGAAAATTCCACTTTTTGACCTATATTAGGCATTTCAATAAAAACAATATCCCCTAATTCTTTTTGAGCATAGTCAGTTATCCCCACTACAGCTATATCATTAATTAATTTTACCCATTCATGTTCCTTTGAATATAAAAGATTATCGGGTATTTTATACATCCTAAAAACTCTCCTTTCTCAGATTTAAAAATTATTTTATCATTTTACTAATATTGTTTAACAAAAGCTCTAATAATATCACCAATTAGTATATCATTAAAATCTTTAATTTTAATTCCGCATTCATAGCCTTGATTAACTTCTTTAACATCTTCCTGAAATCTTCTTAAAGATTCAACATATCCCTCAAATACTTTCTCATTATTTCTTTCTATAATTACTTTAGAATCTCGAGTAATCTTTCCATTAATAACATAACATCCTGCTACTTTTCCGTTTTTTACTTTAAATACCTGTTTTACTTGAGCTTGTCCTATTTCTATCTCTATTTCTTCAGGCTTTATGGCACCCTCTACTAATTTTTTAAGATTATCTACTAACTCATATATTATGTGATGGATATAGCATTGTATTTCTTCTTTTTCAAGTAATTTTTTAGCTGTAGCTTCTATCTTAATATTAAATCCTAAAATAACAGCGTTAGAAGCTTTTGCTAATAATACATCACTATCTACTACATTACCTACAGCAGCATGTAAAATATTAAATCTAATATTTTCAATATTCATTCTTTCTATAATAGATTTTATAGCTTCTAAACTACCTTGGGTATCTGCTTTTAGAATTATGTTAAAATTCTGTGTTTCTTCTGAAGAAAACTTAGCTAAGATATCATTAATAGAAAATACCTTTTTAGATTGTTTTTTAGAAATTTCTTCAAGTTTTTGATTTTCAAGTGCTAAATTTTTAGCTATTTTCTCATTTTCTACTACAATTAATTTTTCTCCAGCTTCAGGAACCTGAGAAATCCCCATAATCTCAACTGGAGTAGAAGGAGTAGCTTCTTTAACAATCTGGCCCCTTTCATTATACATTGCTCTAATTTTTCCCCAGGTTTTACCGATAACAAATGACATACCAGTTCTTAATATCCCCTTTTGAACTAATATAGTAGCAATAGGCCCCTTGTTTTTATCTAATTTAGATTCAATAACGATTCCCTCAGGATTCCCCGCTATATTAGCTTTTAAATCCATTAATTCCGCTACTAATAATATCACCTCCAATAAATAATCTATATTTTTACCAGTTTTAGCAGATATCTCAACTACAGGAGTATGTCCTCCCCATTCCTCAGGAATTAATCCATATGTAACTAATTGATTTTTAACTCTATCAACATTGGCATTAGGTTTATCTATTTTATTAATAGCAACAATAATAGGGACTCCAGCTGCTTTAGCATGATTAATAGCCTCTATCGTTTGAGGCATAACCCCATCATCAGCAGCTACCACTAAAATAACAATATCTGTCACTTTGGCACCTCTTGCTCTTAAGGAAGTAAAAGCTTCATGACCTGGAGTATCTATAAAAGTGATTTTTTTAGAGTTATACTCAACTTGATAAGCCCCAATATGTTGGGTAATACCACCAACTTCCTTAGACACTACATTAGTTTTTCTAATAGTATCAAGTAAAGTAGTTTTTCCATGATCAACATGTCCCATCACAGTAACAACAGGGGGTCGTGATACCCAAATCTCTTGCTCTTCTAACTCTAAAGAAACAAACCTTTTCTTCTCTTTCTCTTTCGATTTTATTAAAATATTATATTCAAAAGCAATTTCTTCAGCTAAAGAAAAATCTATAAAGCTGTTTTTATTCAATATATGTCCCTTTGATAACAATTTTTGAATTAATTCAGTTAAATTAATATTTAAAGTATTAGCAAATTTTTCAACAGTTATGGGGAACTCTACTTCCACTTCTTTTATAGACTCTTCTAAATAATCTACTTTTATTTCCTCTTTAATAATATCCAATTCTTTATTAACACTTTTAGGATCTTGGACCTTCTCTTTTTCATCTATAAATTTTTTATCTATAGATTCCTTATCTATAATCTCTAATTTAGTATCTATTAATTCAGTTTCTATAGGTTCTTTAGTAGAATCTTCTTTAATAGAAAGAGATTCATTAACTTTAGTTTCATCCTTATCTTTCCTTTTATTAATAAATTCTTCAATTAAAGATATTTGTTCATCAGTTAATTTTTGATTAGGTGAATTTATAGGAATAGATAAATTACTTGCTATTTCCTTTAATTCTTTAAATGATAGTTCTAAAACTTTTGATAATTCATGTGCTTTCATAACTAATTCCTTCTTTCTTATTACTTTATACTATCTTCAAAATTATTTTATATTATTTCCAATAGAGTAATACTCAAAACCGATTTCTCGCATTTCTAATGGATTAAGAATATTTCTACCATCAATTATAATAGGAGTTTCCATAAGCTCATAAATATTGTAATAATTTACTCTTTTATACTCATCCCAATCATTAGTTATTAAAATTGCACTGGAATTAACCGTACTTTCATATATATTTTCTATCAATTTTATACTATTAGAAAAATGGGGATAATTTTTTTGGATATAGTTTTGGAAATTATGTAAACCTTTAGGATCATATACATTAATAAAAGCTCCTTCCTGAACCAACTTGGGTATAATTTTAAGTGATGGAGATTCTCTAATATCATCAGTATTAGCTTTAAATGAAACTCCCCAAACTGTTAAGATTTTATTTTTAATATTCCATAAAGCTTTTTTAATTTTATTTATAAAAATATCTATCCGCTCGTCATTAATAATCTTAACAGCTTCAAAAAGGATAGGATTAATTTGATAATTATTAAATACAGAAATAAGAGCAGATAAATCCTTAGGTAAGCAAGATCCCCCAAATCCTATTCCTGCTTTTAAAAATTCAGTACCAATTCTTGGATCTAATCCTATACCCAATCTAATATTTTCTATATTAGAATCAAAAACTTCTGCTAAATTAGCTATACTATTGATAAAAGATATCCTCATAGCTAAAAACGCATTAGAAGCTAATTTAATTATCTCTGCTTCTTCTAAACTAACTATTAGAATTGGAGACCCAAAATCACTATATAACTCACTAACCTCTTTACCTATATCATAATTATCTGCCCCTATTATAATTCTACTAGGATTAAAGAAATCATATATAGCATTACCTTCTCTTAAAAATTCAGGCATCGATACTACCTCAAAATTAGCTTTCACTCCTCTTCTATATCTTAATATAGCTTTCTTAAACCATCTACCAGTACCTGGCGGAACTGTACTCCTTATTATTATAATCTTAAAATCATTTTTCAAATTATTTGCTATCTCCTTTGCTACTATATCTAAATAATACATATCATAAGTGCTATCATCCTTAATAGGAGTACCCACACATACAAATATATACCTACATTCACTAACTAATTCTGAAATATTTTCCCTAAAAGATAATCTCCCATATTCAATACCTTCTAATAGATACCTTTGTAAATCAGGTTCATAAAAGGGACAAATCCCTTGTTTTATTTTCTTTAATTTTTCTTTATCTTTTTCTACAACTAAAACATTATACCCCTTATAAGCTAATCCTGCAGCAGTAACTAATCCTACATAACCTGCACCTATTATCCCTACTTTTACTTCTTTTTTTATATTTTCTGTTTCTATTTCTTTCAACTTTTCTCTTAATAATACCATAGCTATATATAATATTTTATATACTTTCAAATTTACCTTTTATTTTTATTCTGTTTACAAGTTAAGTAACAAATAAAAAGGATAAGCTAAAAAATAGCTAAAAATTTAAAATATAAAACACTCTAAACAAAGATAGTTTTTTAAAGGAGGTTATAAAAATGCATGATATAAATTTAATAGCTAAAGATCCTGCTAAATACAAATACTACCTTAAAATAAGAAATGAAAAAGAAGAAATAATAGATAATTTACTAAACATAAACCGAGAAAGAAAAGAATTAATATCTAAAATAAATGACTTACGATCTGCTAAAAATAATATTTCACGATTAATAGGACATAGAAAATACTCAACTGAACAAGAAAAAGAAAAACTTATAAATGAATCATTAAAAATAGATCAAGAACTACAAGCCTTAGAACCAGTTTTAAATGAATTAGAAAATAATTTAAAATACTTACTTATGCTAATCCCAAATGTAGTAGATGAAGATGTACCAATTGGAAAAGATAGTTCTGATAATGTTATAGTTTACCAAGAAGGAGAAATAATAGAAAAAGAAGTACTTCCTCATTGGGAAATAGGAGAGAAACTAAATATAATAGACTTTGAAAGAGGAGTCAAATTATCTGGCTCAAGATTTTATATATTAAAAGGATATCTAGCTAAACTCCAAAGAGCTCTAATTAACTTCTTTCTTGATTTTCACACAACTTATCATAATTATAAGGAAGTATATTTACCATTTGTAGTAAAAAAATATTGTTTAGAAGGTGCAGGGCAGTTGCCAAAATTTGAAGATAATTTATATCATGATTGGGAAGACGATATTTGGTTAGTACCTACCGCTGAAGTACCCTTAACAAATATGTACAGAGACGAAATACTTCCTATAGATGTATTACCCCTATACTATGTAGCTTATACTCCATGCTTTAGAAAAGAAAAAATAGCAGCAGGCAAAGATGTAAGAGGTATAAAAAGAGGGCATCAGTTTGATAAAGTAGAACTTTATAAATTTACTACTCCAGAAACAAGTGATTATGAATTAGAGAAATTAGTTCAAGATGCTACAGATATCTTAAGAGCCTTGGAATTACCGTTTAGAGTAGTAAAACTGTGTAGTGGGGATTTGGGATTTGCAGCGTCTAAAACTTATGACATAGAAGTATGGGCTCCAGGATGTAAAGAATGGTTAGAAGTTAGTTCATGTAGCAACACAAGAGATTTCCAAGCAAGACGCGCTAACATTCGATTTAAAAGAACTCAAAACTCCAAACCCGAATTCGTACATACTCTAAATGGCTCAGGTTTAGCACTACCAAGAGTAGTTATAGCCATCTTAGAAAACTATCAACAAAAAGATGGAACAATTCTTATACCTAAAGTACTTCAAAAATATACAGGCTTTAATAAAATAGATTTAAACTGGAAATATTAGTATTTTATAAACAAAAAATAAAACAATTCTAATTTATTTATCTAAAATCTTCTCTAAAACTTAGATATTTTTTAAATATTTTTCGATAAAAATAAATTATCTCTTTAATTAAATAAAAATATTGTTTAAATCCCAAGTTGTTAAAAGCAAAGGTAAGGAATTGTGGTAAATTTCTCAGTTCTTTATTGAAATTGGCTCTATCAAAATCTATTATATAAATTCCCAAAATTTGGTTATTATTCATTTTTAGTATAACATGCTTAAAAGGTCGATTCCATTCGTCTTTAAAGATCCCTTCTAAATCTAAAATTATACAGATTTTTATCAAAATCTTATAAGTTTTTATTAATATTTTTTTTACAATTAATCTATACTTAAAACTTTGTAAATAATCTATAAAATTTTTTAAATTAATACCTTCTATATATTCCATTATTACGAATAATTTTTCTGGATTATGGTAAATAATTTTAGGGATAAATGAGTATTTACAAAGCTTAGATAAGGCTATTACTTCTTTATAAAAATTTGCTTTTAAATCCTTAGTTAAAAATTGTTTTTTTATTAACTTTTGAGGTATTTTTCTTTCAAAAAAATTATTACAATTAAAAAAATTATTAAAAAAATTCTCGTAATTTTTAAGATCAATGAAATACACTCTACTATGCTTACCTTTTAGCATAAAATAATCTTTTTTATATTTATTTTTACCATTACTGCTATTTCTATTATTTAAAATTTTTTTGTAATAGAATTATTAGCATCATTATTTTTCGCTGAATAACCAACACTATTCTATCAAAAATATCAGTTTTTTTATATCCTACAACCGTATTTAGTTTTACTTCTACTAACTTATAGCTTACTGGATCTATCTCTTTTACAGTTATATTATACAATTTTGTCCCTTACTCTTATCAGCTTCTCCTAATATTCCACAACAACTAAGTAATATTGTATGATTTCCATAACCTAATATGTTTTAGAGGTAGCATCAACAAACTTATCTGGCAACATAAAAAGTGCTATTACCTTTATACCATAAATTTTTTAAGTCAGCTTTTATATTATCACTTTTATCTTCATAATATTTTGAATAATTAAGTGTTAAATCACCGTTTATACTAATTAATGCTAATTTGCTGCTAACTTGATCATGCGATCCAGAAATATAGTATTTATTAATAAAAGGTTCAAATAAAACAGAGTTATATACATCATACTTTTTAGATTTATGGCTATCAGCATCTATATGTTTTGCACAATTTACCAAAGCTGTAGTACTTCCTACCACATTTGTAGGCTTATTAACACAATTATAACAGCTTAATATATTTGATACTATTAATACCATGATAACCATTGTGATAACACATAATTATTATTATTATCTTCATTTTTATTTTCTTTTTTCTAATTTCTTACTTTTTTGTAATAGCTAACTATATATGTTATACTTAATATCTTTTAATATTCCTTTTTCACTCTAAATTAATTATACGTAATCTCCTATTTCCTTTTTAAGAAAATAAAACTCTTTGAAAAAACTAAATTATTTGAAAAATAAACACTTTTAAAAAATTAAATCTTAACTGAAAATAACCAAAAACATCTAAAAAACACTTAAAAATCTACCTCAAAAAAATAACTCCCTCAAAAAAAATCAGAAAAAATATATTTTGTTCCCAACATTTTCATCTCTTGGGTTTTGTTCCTATGAATACCTCATTATCCACCTAAAAAAAACCAATAAAAATAATGCTAAAATTATCATTATCTCATCTTTCCTATCTTTTCCTATGTCATTCTCCTATCTCTTCGAAAACAATTAAAAAATATAAAAAAAAAATTTAAACCCTTTAAAAAAAATTAAACCTTAAGAATTTAAATACTCTAAAACACCTAAAAGCTTCTCTAAACAACTAAAACATTTTAAATATTAACATTTTAAACATTTAACCTTATTTTACCCTCTTATACTCATAATTCTCTATCCTCTTCTTTACCTTATCTATCTCTATCCCCACTATATACACCCTCTCATAATTCATATACTTCTTGTAATACTCCTTCTCTTCTATCTGTTTTATCGCCCTCCCTTTTTCTCCCTCCTTCTCTATCAACTTTAGCTCTATTATATATACCTTTTTCCTATTTATCAACAATGTTAGATCTATCCTACCTTTTATTGTCCTATCTTCTATCTCCACTTCATACCCTATCCCATACATTAATCCGTATATCG
>Ga0080004_1122659_pt1 | contig 68702 bp, 60 predicted proteins | sample WasSprMetagenome_FD_69207 | JGI IMG/M metagenome (GOLD analysis project Ga0080004, IMG submission 69207) | Sulfidic aquatic microbial communities from Washburn Spring, Yellowstone National Park, USA - WS (SPADES assembly) (version 2) | ecosystem: Environmental > Aquatic > Thermal springs > Hot...
AAAACTTATGAAAGTAAAAGAAAATATTAAAATAGATAAGAGTTTATGCATATCTTTCAGGGACATTGAATTTTGATTAACACCCTTTGATAAAAGAGAAATCAAGTGGGATTTTTAACCACTTTTTATATTTAAAAATGTGATAACTTACTTAAAAATCTGAAAAGTTAGCTTTTTAAAGTTAAAAATAGATACAGCCGGATTAATTTATCCTACTTTTTACTTCTCACATTTTACTTTCTCACTATTTTTGCTCTAACATGGGGGGAATATGCCCCCCGCATAAAGTTAGACGATTACCAATTTAGATGTTTCTTTCTTTCAAGAATTTGCTCAAGCCTTTCATTTACTATTGCGTCTTTGTTTTTCTTTCTTTCTTCTAAATTACTTTTTAATTCTTGGAGATGATTTTCCACCTTTTTTACTCTAAGTTCCATAATCTTTGTTCTTATATCAAATATTTCATTGAGTTTTGATTTTATCTCATTTTTTATAGTCGTTTTTTCATTGTCTGTTGCATTCTGATATTTCTGTGATAACTCCATAGTATCCCATTCAAGAGATACTGCTCTTGTTATATCCTTATCTACATCAGCATCAAGATCTTTTGTCATTGAAAACATATTAAATGCCATTCTTATAAAATGATCGTATTTTACCGGATCATTTTTCTTAAGATCACTGACCTTGTTATATAGAGAAGGATCATTCTTCTTTATAATATCTAATACCTTATCTTCAGCAATACCAAGATCAAAACCAGCTCTTGCACCTTTCATTTTTTGGGGTCCTATACCAGGTTTAAATGGCCTATTTGGTCCAAAACCAGGTCCCATTCCTGGCCCACCAACTGGCTTTGAAACTGCAGGATCCCCATTAGATGTCTCTTCTGCCACCAGTTGATTTACAACAACAGGTAACAGGATAACAACAAGCATCCCGACAACACTAAGCATTTTTTTCATACATACCTCCTTTTTATTATTCATATTATTATTCATAAAAATCAAAATCGTAAAAATTATTCAAATCATAATTTATACCTTCAAGGTTTTTTTCAATCTCTGATATCTTCAATTGAATTAATGTTTCATATCTATAATATGTATTTTCTTTTGGAAGTATCATAAGAACAAGAAATACGGCAAATGAAAGAGAATAAATAAATCTTTTGATTAAAAACTTTGAATCTGAAACAATCTTTCTTGAATAAGAAAGTATCATATTATCAATCGCAGGTAAAGGATTTTCAAAAGGGAAAGAATTTATTTTTTTGAGTGTTTCATAAAAATTATGACACTCCATACACTCAGTTGTATGTTGAATAATCTTTTCTTTTTCACTATTGTTTATCTCGTTATAAAACGCCATTATTATCTTTTCTTTTTCATCGCACATAATTTCCTCCTAATATTAATAACGACAAAATAAAAAAATTATTGCATAAAATGATAGAATAATAACAGACAATAATGTGAAAGTAATAAGTAAAAAAGTGAGTAGGTGAGAGGTGAGAAAAGTGAGAAATGTTGGATTTTGGATGTTGGATTATGAATTGTAGGGCTCCGACGTTATGTCGGAGCAAGAAAAGTAAGTAAGCAGGTGAAAGGTTAAAAAGTAAGTGAGAATTGAAAAAGTAAGATGTGAGAAATGTTGAATTTTGGATGTTGAATTACGAACTTTGAATTATGAATGATAATGAACTGATAGAAGAATATCTAAATGGTGATGAAAAGGCATTTGAGATTCTTTATGAAAGATATAAAACCAATGTTTTTAGTTTTATTTTTTCAATGGTGAAAAACAAGGAAATTGCAAACGATATATTTCAAGAGGTTTTTATAAGTGTAATAAACAACCTCAAAAAATACCAGAAAGGAAATTTTAAGGCATGGATTTTTTTAATAGCAAGAAATAAGGTTCTTGATTATATAAAAAGCCAAAAAAACAGATTTGAAAAAGAAATCATTTCAATTGATGAGAGTTTTGATGAAGAAGACAAACTCACATATAAAGATATAATAAAATCAGATATAGACCCTCATAAAAATTTAATAAAAGAAATGGAAAATGAAAAGCTATATTCTGCAATAGAAAAACTCCCACCTCAATATAGAGAAATAATATTTCTAAAGCATTTTTCAGGCTTAAAATTCGTTGAAATCTCAGAGATTTTAAACACTCCAATAAATACACTTCTTTCAAGATTTAAAAGAGCAATTGAAATACTTCAAAAAATAATGAAAGATTAAAAATAAAAAATATCTTTGCATTAAATAATAATTTTGCATTTGTATAAAAGATGAAAAACTCAAAATTTTGATCTTAAAAATATTCAATCATTTAAAATCTCAAATCCCCTTTTTGATTTCCCCCTTTGACAAAGGGGGAATTAAGGGGGATTTTAATTTATTTTTATATTCAAAAAAGAAAACAAAAAACTTCATCTAACTTTATTCAATCAAATTTTCCACCACCAAATTCCAATTTCCATATTTATATATTTCTCAAATATCTTTGCTTTTAATTCCATAATTTTTATATCTTTCCTTAAAAAATTTTTATGCAAGTTCCAAAGACTGTTTCTCATCCACACCAAAGATTTTATGTAAACGATTATCTATAGAACAATATACTTCAACAAAATAACATTTCTTTTGTTTCATCAAAAACTGGTTCTGATATTTTAAACTTTCCTTGTTTTTCCTCTTTATTCTCATAATAAGAAAAGCTATATTCTCTCATAATTTCCATTATTTAATTCTCTAAAATCAAAATCCCCCTACCCTCTTTGACATAAAATAAAAGTCAAAATCTGGAGCAGGGGGATTTTATTATTAAAACATTAATGCCCTGAAACTATATCGTAGAACTTTGATGCATCTATAACACCATTTCCTTGCTCTGTATCTTTAAGATTTGGAAGTTTAATTGCGGATTTTATTAAAACCTGTTTAACAGCATCTGGACCTTTAACACCAAGCCCAATAACTAAAGCACTAAGTCCTGCAACATGAGGACTTGCCATAGATGTTCCACTTGCACTTCTATATTTTCCATCCATCCAGGTTGAATAAATATTCACCCCTGGAGCAATAAATGCAATCTCAGGTCCTCTTGATGAAAATGATGCAATATTATCAGATGAAGTAAGTGCAGATACTGCAATTGCACCAGGATATTTTGCTGGATAATTTACTGCCCCACCATCATTTCCAGCAGCACAAACAACAACAACTCCAGCTTTATAAGCTGCATCTATTGCTGCTTTTAAAGAATCATTTCCATATCTTGAGCCAAGACTCATATTTATAACATCCATTTTATTATTAACTGCCCATTGTATTCCATCAATAACCGCTGAATAACTTCCAGAACCACCAGCATCAAGAACCTTAACTGCATAAAGTTTTACATCAGGAGCAACTCCAACAACACCTTTTAAGTCCTTTACTGCAGCAATAGTTCCTGCAACATGCGTTCCATGACCATTATCATCAAGAGGTGTTTTTGATTGGTCAATTGCGTTGTATCCACCTGCATAATTTGCTTTTAAATCCGGATGATTATAATCAATCCCAGTATCAATAACACCAACTTTTACATTTTTACCGGTAGTCCAATCCCATGCCTTATAGGCATTAACCCTCTTAACACCCCATGGAATTTCATTTAGTTCTTCATTTGTAAGTTTATCTGTTGAAAAAGATGGATTATTTATTGAATAATCATAATTTCTTTCCTCTATATTTTTTCTTACACTCTCAACAGAAGGAAGTTCTGGAAGTGTTGTTTCTTCAATCCATTTTATATAAAGGTCATCCTCAACTTTTTTTACATAGCCAAGAGTATAGATATCATTATCCTTAACATAATCATTAAACCTCACAACAACAGCATTTATTAGAGGAAGTTCTTTTATAATCTTTCCACCAAGTTTCTCTATATCAGAATAAGCCAACTTAATTTCTTTTGCATCATTTAGCATCACTATTTTATCTACAGCATATATATTTGCTGTAAATAAAAGACTCATTATTAGGGCAAGTATTCTCATTTGACCTCCTTAATTAGCTTTTATATTAAATCCTCCTTTTTTAATTTCCCCTGACGTTATGTCGGGGGAGATACAGGAAGATTTACTTGCTCCGACGCTACGTCGGAGCCCTACATTTTTATTTTAGGTATTTTATTTTTCTTTTCAAGATTTTTAGACCTATTGACAAATAAACCAAAGACACTTGCTCTGTCAAGACCAAGGAGTAGAAGATGGTTTTATCTCATTCCAACTTTTCTTAATTAAAATGACATTTAAAGTTGGTAGGTCAAGGTTTTCATTAAAAAATATAGACGCATTATTCCCTGCACCAGTATTTATATCTCCAACAACCCATACAGCACCATATATATCAAAAGCACCATAAATATCTAATTTTCCACCTACATATAAAAAACCATATAATCCTAAATCATCACCTGTAGCGCCCCTTTCACAAGCCTGCTCACAACTGTAACCACACTGATAATAATAAGTTTTATTGCATGCACCTATCTGATAAACCAAACTTGATGAAGAAAGTCCCAGGTCTCCAGGATACTGATTTGTTGAAGTTGTATCAATTTTTTTGTATTCTAAATAGGCAGTTTTAGGGACATCAACAAATAAAGCTCCAGGTCCTTGTTCTGATGAAGGTCCTTCCCCACATAGGTGATAACCTCCATATGGATCATAACCATTAACTTTATACCAGGGACCATAGCAATCATCTCCATCTATTCTTAAATTCCCTCTTACAAAGAACGAACCTTTAACACCTGTGTGATTTAAGTAAACATCCTTACCGCTATCCCAATACCAAAAAAGCCCTTTATTGTATCTCCTATCTGCATATATATTATCAACATAGCAACTATTCTGATCAGCACAACATTTCTTTTTATTTCCAGAACAGTTACAAACCATAGTATAATTATTTGATGAATCTGGTATTAGTGGCGATGAAGGAAGCCCGCTTCCGCAATTTAGTGTTCCATTTGCAGCAGCAGAACTTCTAATTGCAACAAAATCAAATTGAGGAAGTTCAGGAACATCATAAGCAGACCACCATTCTACATTATCAGTGTTAGGTGGATCTAAACTCTTATCCCTTGGTTTTACAAGATCCCTTGAAAATTTTCTTGGAAAATAAACATTTTCTGCCCCATTAGACAAATTTATTTCACCCCAACTCAAAATTGGACCCCAATGAATGGTTGTGTTTCCACTTGGATTTATTCTTGAACCACTTAGCATTGCACCATTTATTGTTCTATTTTCATAGACAGCCATTATTGCTCTTACTTCTTTTGTTGAGTTATCCCTTCCCTCACCAATTATTACAACCTCTTTTGAAGTTGAACCACTTGAAACCTTTATTCTATAACTTCCTCCAGGAATATCATTGTAAGTTACATCAAAATTATATCCAGGAAGTACTTGCCCCATAGAAACTGCTTCAAATGTAGAAGTTGAACTTTTGACTTTCCAATATCCCCTCTCAACTGCTGCCTGTGCAAGATGAAATGCAATAGATTTTCTTTGCTCTCTTATTGTTTGAGTTGTATCAGTTGTAATCCAGTGAATAAGTGATGGCGCTGCTATTAAAAAAACAAGTATGACAGCGATTAAAAGAGGAAGTATAAATCCATTTCTTTTTTTCATAAAAACCTCTTAATCATTCATAACCATAACCTTTTCACTTGCCATATGAAGTGCTTTTCTTTTCCCATTAAAAAGATATCTTTCAAGCGTCATTGATATTGAAACTATATAAAGATCGCTTGACTCTGTAAGTGTAAAAGCAAGATATCTTAAATCTGAAGAAAGTACTCTTGTAACATTTCCATCCCTCATAACAAGACTTTTACCATCTTGATAAAACTCGTAATTTTTACCATCAATTGTAGAAAATTTTATTTTAGAATAAAACATCTGTGATGAGTTATGTCTTGTTATTACTATAGAAGAGGCAGTTGCCTCTTTTAAAACCCTTGTAATCAAGGACATTGAAGTTCTTGCATCCTGTTGAAGTGTAAGTCTTGTTTTTGCCATAATAATATTTTGATTTACCGTATTTAAAACAGGAACACCAACAGCAATAAGTATTCCGCTTATAGCAACAACAGCCATAAGTTCAGTAAGTGTATAACCTTTTTTCATAAAATCACCATGAAAAATTTATATTTGAAACAACCTGCCCTGCATAAACCTTAATATTTGTTCTTGAACTCCAGTATATAACAAAATTACCATTGTTATCAAGATAAGGATAATAAGAATAAACATTATAGGCTGGATTTGTTGAACCTCTAACCTCAACAAGATAATTCCCCTCTTCATTTGAGGATGCCATATAATATGGCGGACCTGAAAGCATTTGTGAACTTATATCAGGTGGTTGAGGTGGAGTTCCACTTAAACTTACAGTTGAAACAACTATTAAAACACCTGTTTTTATAGGTTGATTTTGAAACTTAACACTTCCAGCGATATATCCAATTGCATTTGTAATTGAAAATGTTGTTGAAAAAACTGTTGTTCCTGGTGATGTAAGTGTAAGTGTATATGTTGATGGATTTACTGATTCTTTTGAGTCGGTTTGAGGAATAACTATATAACTTCCTGTACTTAAAACATTTGTTATAAATCTTCCTGATGTATCTGTTATCTGGTTATCCCTTGGAGTTTCATAAATATCTGTTATTAAAACAGGGATACCAGGTACTGCAACAGTTGATCCTGCTATTACAACCTTTCCAGTTATTCTTGCCCCTTGAAAAAGAACAAAATTAACCCCACTTTTTATCTCACCTGCATTAATACTTATATTATTAGATGAAACAGATACATACGAAGGATTTAAATTTCCCGGATTTGCAGTTATACTTACAACACCTGTTGAAACCATAAGAGTATATTTTTTGTTTGAAACATAGGTTTCATTCCCATCTGAAGATAAAACTTTTATTGCAGGTGTTATATTATTCCCATAAACATCAGTAAGGTTTCCAGTTATATAACCCCAACTAACCTCGCTTGTCAAATAAACTGAGTTAAGAGTAACAGTAGAGCCATTTGTAACGGTAATACTGTCTGTAATAAAAGCATATGTATTACTTGAGACAGAAAAATTCCATGTTCCTGTTGCAACATAGTTTAATTCAAAATATGAATAAGGAGGACTTCCAACAAGATAAGAATTTGTAGATACGCTATATCCATCACCACATCCAACTATTGAACCATCTGCAGGAGTTCCAGAAATAATTGGTAGTAAGTTTGAAGAATTCCTTGGAGAGATGTTAATACTTAGATAATCCTTAAAATCAATACTATTGTTATTCGAATCATATGAAGGTCCATAAACTGATGAAACACCTGCTGTTGATGAGTATCTAACATACTGCTCACCTTCTTGAAGTCCAATATTTTGCTGAATTGCCTGTGTTTGACAATTTGTCCCAGGCTCACAAAAAGGAGCTACCTTTTTTGTACCAGAATTTCTGTTCCAGCCAACCTGATCAAGAATTTTTCCATCAGAAATTCTATACAACTCAATTGCTCCACCACCTTCATCAGAGCCATCCCCAAAAACAGGAATTATATTATACTGTCCTAAAGAAGGATTAAAATATGGGAAATCAATTGAGGAATTTGTGCTTGACCATACAGCATCAGCATTTATACTTACCCCGTTTATAATTACAGGAGAGGTATTTGCAAAAAGATAAAAACCACCTGGTGATATTGTATCTGTAAAATAATTTATCAATATATTTTTTTTAGTATCATCATATATCCTTTGAAACCTAAGACCTATGTTTCCCTTAACAGTCCAGGTATATGTTGTTGGATTGAAAATTTCAATATATTCTTGGTCAAAACCCGATGGGCTTTCGGTAGAGCCAACAATCTGAGATATTACAAGATGATCTCTAAGCCAAGGGACACCAGTAATTTTTCCCCACCCCATTGCTTTTAGATCTATGTCCTTTGTAATTGATTGATTCGGTCCAACTGAAAATTGCGTAAGATATGGGAAATAACCTCTTTTTTGAACATAAAGGGTATAATTTCCAGGATAAATAGAAGCAGAATAATTTCCATTACTGTCGCTTACATCAACAATTCCTATATACTCAGCAATAATTATATTTGCATTTGAAATAGGAGCAAGAGTATCCTTATCCCTTATCCTTCCACCAATTGATGCATTTCTCATAACAGTATCTTTGCTTGCATATATTGTTGAAACACTCACCTTTTTCTTCTCATTCCTATAACTCCAAACAACCGTAACACTTATTTTTTTCATTCCTGTATCAGGTGATTGTGGAGGAAGTTCAACTATACTTCCATTAACCTCCTCCACAGGAACTATATATGTATATCTCGTATAATAAACTCCACCCTCAAGAACAGTTTCAGGTGGAAAAAATACAGTATCATATGGAATAGGAGGATCAAAATCAGTAAGATATGAAACATTCAATGAAGGTACTGCTTTGTAATATAGTTTTTCCCTTATTATGTTTATTTTTTCATGAGCAAGATTTGTTGCAATTGTTCTATCCTTTGAATACTGAACAGCTTTTTGAATTGAAGAATATGCCTCAACTATTGCAAACAAAACAGTCCCAATTATTACAACAGAAATCATAAGCTCTGTAAGAGTAAAAGCTCTTTTTAAACTCATAATAACAGTTTAATCCAAATTAAAAATTTGTCAATACTTAGCTTTGCAAATTTTCTTTCTTTATCTTTTCAATAAGTTCTTTTGGATAACCAATATCAAGTACCTTAAGGACCCCTATATTTTTTTGAGCATGCAAAGCCATAAGCCCTGATTTTGGAAGTCCAAATGTAAGTGTCATTTTTGCAGATATAAAGACGCCTGTGTGATGACCTGTATTTGGAATTAAACCAGATGGAATATCAAGAGAAATTATATCTTTTTTAGATTTATTTGCAATCTGTATTAAACGCTTAACTACACCAGCTGGTTTTCCAACTGAACCAACACCCAAAAGAGCATCAACAATTATATCAGTATCTCTAATATCACTTTCTACCTCACCAACATTTGATAAATCAACAAGTTTTATTGAAATTCCTTTTTCTTTTGCCCTATTAAGATTTAAAACAACAAGTTCTCCATAGCCCTTATCAGAAGGGCTGACTATATAAACCTTAACATTTACCCCATTTTCTTTTAAATACCTTGCACAAACAAGTCCATCTCCACCATTATTTCCTCTTCCACAAAAAACACTAACATTTGTATGAACTGAATCTTTTTTTAAATTTTCGTTTATATATTTAATAATCTCTGATGCTGCACTTTTGCCTGCATTTTCCATTAAAAAATCATTAGGAATACCATAATCAAGTTTTGCTATCTCATCTATATATTTCATTTTCTCAGCAGTTACAACTGGAAGACCCTGGTACTCTTTAATTTGCGGTATTTTCATAAAAACCACCTCTTTTAACTCTGTTTTCTTTTATATACTCAACAAATTCTTTAAAACTTAAACAGTTTAAAACATCATTTTTCGTAAGACCTGCTCTTCTTGCATTGTTTAATGAATACTCAATAAAATTAAACTGATCAAGTGAATGAGCATCCGATGTAAGTATAACCTTAAGTCCAAGAGATTTAACTCTTTTTAAATTAACATCACTTAAATCAAGTCGTTCTGGCTGACCATTCACCTCAAAAACAGTATTAAGTTTTTGAGCCTCTTCAAATACAAGGTCATAATCAATATCAAGTTCATCTCTTTTAAAAAGCATTCTCTGTGTAAGATGTGCAACAACATCAGTATATGGATTTCTTAATGCTTTTAAAATTCTTTCAGTTTGAATATCTTTTGAAAGATTTAATGATGTATGAAGTGCTGAAATTACAAGTGAAACCTTTTTTAATTCATCATCAGAGTAAGCAAGATTTCCATCCTTTAATATTTCAAGTTCAATTGATCTATCAAAAAACACATTTCTATATTTTGATCTCAGTTTTAAAAGTTCTTCTCTTGTTTGAGTATATTTTTTGAAATCAAGCCCTTTTATAAAATTAAGTGGTGATGAGTGATCTCCAATAAAAAACCAATCATACCTTTTTGAAAGATAATCAACAATATCTTGGATACTATTTATTCCATCAGTATAAGATGTATGGCAGTGGATATCAGCTCTTATATCCTTTAATTCAACAAGTTTTGGAATTCTATTATTTGATGCAAGTTCTATCTCACCGCTATCCTCTCTAAGCTCAGGTGGTATATATTGAAGTCCTAACTTTGAATATATCTCTTCCTCTGTCTTTCCACAGACATAATCCTTTGACTTATTATTTTTGAAAAGCCCATATTCGTTTAAAATATAACCTTTTTTAAGAGCAATTTCTCTCATCCTTATATTATGAGCCTTTGATCCAGTAAAATAGCACAATGCAGCACCAAATGATTTTTCATCAAAAACCCTAAAATCACACTGAATACCATTTTTGAGCAAAACACTTGCCTTCAAACTCCCTTTTGCAAGGACTTTTTCAACAAGAGGATTTTTTACAAATATATCTATTGCCTGGCTAGAGCCAATTGCAAGTATATCTATATCACCAATTGTTTCCTTTCCTCTTCTCAAACTTCCAGCAAACTCAACTTTATTATATCCATTTTTCTTAATGTAATCTATTAAACTTAAAGCAATATTTTTAGCAGTGTGATATAAAAAACGTTTTGATGGATTTTCATCTCTCTCTATATTTTCAAGGATTGATTTTTCTATCTTTTCACCAAACCCTTCTATCTCCCTAAGCTTTCTTTTCTTTATGGCAGTAATTAAATCTTCTTTTGACATTATATTTAATTTTTCATATAAAGTTTTTATCCTCTTTGCACCAAGTCCTCTAATATTTGTAAGTTCAAAAAGCGATGAAGGATATTTTTTCTTAAGTTCATCAAACTCTTTAAAACTTCCTTTTTCTTTTATCTCTTTTATATGAGAAAGTATTTTTTTGCCTATTCCCTTTATACTAAGAAGTTCATCATCCCCCATATCAAAAACATTTTTTTCGATACCAGAAATTATATTTGAAACATTCTTGTATGCTCTAATCTTAAATACATTTTCCCCTTCAAGCTCAAGAAGAAATGCCATCTCATCAAAAATTTTTGAAAGTTCTCTATTATCCATAAAGGTATAAAACAATAGAAGCAATCACAGTAACTACAAAAAAAGATACAAATGCAATTATATGTGGGAAAAAAACAGCAATAATAGAATTTATGATTCCAAAAGATGATTTCTTTTTTACAAACCACCATCTCCACAACCACACAAGAAAACCAATTATAAAGAAAAGATAAAGCCCCTTTCTTTTATAAAGATAAAAATATGAAAACGGTATCAAAAGAAAACTAAGATATGATGTAATCCCATAAAAGTAAAAAAAGTCTCTTGTTCTAATAGATAAATCTGTTTGCATATCTATGTAAAGTGCTGTTATTGCTGAAAAAATAAAGTTTAAAACAAAAATGAAAAAAACAAAAAACAAAAATATATATAAACTAAATGGCAAATCTAATAGAAATGAAATAGATAAGGATATGTTAAATGCAGCAATAATATAACCAAAAAGTGATACAAACTCAAATCCTTTACCAGAGATTTCTTTTATTTCATCAAAGATTTTCATATTAATAACTCCATCTATATTCAAGAAGAGGATATGATGGTTCAGATTTAAAAAAACTTAATTTAAAATCAATTACTGAAATAAACTCATCTAAAAAACCTGATTTTGCTCTTATAAAAGATGGATTTTCACCAAGACCACAAAGTTTTCCTGCCTCATTTAAAGCATCATAAAGATCACCAATTTTATCCACAAGTCCAACTGAAAGAGCTTGTTTCCCAGTAAATATTCTTCCATCAGCAATTTCTTTTACTTTTTCTTTTGGTATATTTCTGCCTTGAGATACAACTTCAACAAATGTATTATATGTATCATCAATCATTGCTTGAAGTATCTCTCTCTCTTCTTTTGTCATCTCTCTTGCAAAAGATCCTATATCTTTGAATTTTCCCGATTTAATAACATTGTTCTTAATACCTATCTTTTTAAATAGTTCATCGCCCTGCATAAAAGAAAATATAACACCAATTGAACCAGTAATACTTCCACTATTTGCAACAATTTTATCACAAGCAGATGCTATATAATAACCTCCACTTGCACTAACATCACCAAAATGAGCAACAAATGGTTTTTTATATTTTTCCTTTATTTTTTTTATTTGAGAATAAATTTCTTGAACAGCACCTACACTTCCACCAGGGGAGTTTATATCAAGAACTATTGCCTTTACATCCTTATCCTCCCCATATTTTTTAATCATACTAACTATAAGATCACTTCCTTTTTCAGAAACAGAGTACTCTTTTTTGTATATCGGACCATAAATTGGAATTACAGCAATTTTATTTTTTGAAATCCCTCCAGATTTTTTATATGGAAATACTTCATTTCTTGTGTTTATAACTTTAAATGAAATAAAAATTGTTGCTATATAAAGAACACAAAAAAGAAGCAGAAGAACATTTAAAAGAGATATTCTTAATTTTAACTTTGAAAATCCTTTACTTTTTGGTTCTAAATCAGTTTTGCTTTGATCAGTTAAATTATTATTACCAAGATTTTCTTCCATTAAATCCTCCTTATATAATTATACTAATTTGTTTTTTCTTTTTTTATCAGTCCTACTACATCTCTTACAATCTTTGCAGATGTAAGTCGTGAAATATTTACCACCTTAACTCCTAATCTTAAAAATTCTTCCTCATCAGAATCAGATTCGCAAACAAAAATTATAACAGAATATGGAAAAATTGATTTAAGACTTAAAGCAAGCTTTTCAGGAGTTGTTCCTTTCAAAAAAACCCTAATAAGTGGCAGTATTATTATTCTTGGCTTTAATTTATCAAGTCTTTTTAAAGAATCATAAACCGAAAAATCAGTATATATCCACTCACCTCCAAGCCCTTTTATCACCTTTTTATTTTCTGCATTAAAATCAGCAACAACAATCTTTAAGCTTTCCATTTTCTTTTTTAAGTTTAATATAACCTCTCTTGCTATCATATTATATCCAAGAATAAGAACATCGGCTTGTTCTGATTTAGTATAAAAATCGTCATTCTTATTTTCAAAACCAAAAATTCTTGAAAAAAACATAAATATCGAGTTATTGTAATTAATTAGATACGGTGAGATTATAGATGAAATAATCATAGTAATTAAAACAAGTATAACCGTATCTTCTAAAATATGCATATATTTTAAACCAAGAGATGTTATTACCAGTGAAAACTCACTTATTGGAAAAAGATTTATAGCTGTTATGAAAAGTGGCCTTATTCCAGTTTCAAGAATTCTGTGATAAATAACAACTGTAAAAAATCTAACAATAGCAGAAATTAAAAGCAAAAAAAGTGAAAGCAATAAAATGTTATAACTTATAGATGGAAGCTTTAATCCAAGAGAGACAAAAAAAAGTGTTACAAAAAAGTCCCTTATAGAAGAAATCCTTGCAACGATCTCCTCGGTATATGGTGAGTTTGCAATGGAAACCCCTGCAATAAGAGCACCCATATCCTTAGATACACCAAGAATATCAGCCACCATAGATACCAAAAAGCAGTATGAGATAGCAATTAGTATAACGAGTTCAGTATTCTTTGAGTAAGAGTGGATTATCTTTGAAAGAATAAATCTCTGGAAATTATAGGACACAAATAGAAGTCCAATAGTATAAAAATAGGACTTAAGTAAAAGAGAAATCTGCGGATTTAAAAAATTCTTCTGAAATGAAAGAAATATTATTGCAAAGAGATCTTGCATTATAAGAATTCCTATAGTGAATTTTCCTGCAATAGTTTGTGTCTCAAATTTATCTTTAAGGATTTTTACAACAATAAGCGTTGATGTAAGATTAAGGCAAAATGAAATATATATAGTTTGAAGAATTGATAAGTCCTTTAAAATAAATCTAAGTATAATAAAGAAAAGAAGCGATCCTCCAAAAACCTGTGAAAATGAAAGAATAAGAATTTTTTTACTGCTCTTAATAACATCTCTTAAGTTTATCTCAAGACCTATTATAAATAGAAGAAATATCAAACCTATCTCAGATATTGTTTCAATATTAGTTGCATCACTAACCCAACCAAAACCTATCCCAGGACCTATTATTATTCCACTTATAATGTATCCAATTATTAATGGCTGCTTTAAGTAATTCATAAAAACAGCCATAAAACCACTTATTATGATAGATATTGCAATATCAGTTAAAAGCTTTATAACACTTGTATTTTCCATCTTAGATTATTCTACATTACACCAAAGCACTTTTAAATACTCACCCTCAGGCCAATTAACCATAAAAGGATGATCCACACCTGCATAGGTTTTTCTAAAAATTCTTACAACCCTTTTTGAAATAGAAGACGCTCTCTTAACAATCTCAACAAACTCCTCCATAGAAAGAAGCCCACTACACGAACAAGTAACAAAAATCCCATCAGTTTTTACAAGGTTTAGCGCAAGTGAATTTATATCAGTGTATTTTTTTATACCTTCTTCTTTTTTCTCTCTTGAGTTTATAAATTTATTTGGATCAAGAATAACGATATCATATTTCTTGTTATTTGAAATCATCTGTCTTACATAGGTAAATGCATCGGCACATACATAATCAATCTTTAAATTGTTTATATTAGCATTTCTTTTTCCCATTCTAACAGCATCGCTGTCAAGTTCAACGCAAACCACATTTCTCGCTCCAAATTTCTTTGCATATATCCCAAATCCACCGGTATAGGAAAAAAGGTCAAGAACATCTTTATCCCTAACAAAATTTGTAAGATACAATCTGTTTTCCCTTTGATCACAAAAAAAGCCAGTTTTATAACCACCGCCAGGATGAACCTCAAAAATAACTCCATTTTCGGAAATTTTAACAGGCGGTAGTTTAATTTCCTCAATTTTAAATTTTTCCATTGTCATTGTGTATGAACTTGCTGTAAAAACAACTTTAACATCCCCAAGATTTTTTTTCAAAATCTTTTCAATTTCATCTCTAAGATTATAAAATCCATACGAATATATTTCACAAACACATATATCTTTAAAAATATCTACAACAAGCCCACATAATCCATCAGCAAAATCATAAACTAATCTAAAAGCATTTGTTAATTGAGATGGAAGATTAAATTTTTTTCTAAAATCTATTGCTTTTTTTATTCTCTCTTCAAGGTAATTATTTATATTAAAATTTTTATCTGATGTTCTTGTTATCAATCTAAAAGTTATCTGACTTGACGGATTATAAAAAGAATAACCAAATATTTCACCATTTTTATTTATAACTCTAACCACATCACCTTTTGAAATCCCTAAAGGTATCTCATCAACCATTCTTCTATATATAAATGGTCCTTTTGGTGGATGAAGCAATACAACTTCTTTAAAGTTATTCATTTAAAAATCCTTTCAATCTCTTTAATTTTTCCAATATTAATATCTTTACCCCTAATAAAAGCACTTTCAATAATTATTTTTAACTGTTCTTTAAGATCCACGCCACTATATTTAAAAAGGGAAGGAAAAAGACTGTGTGAAGTAAAACCAGGAATTGTATTTATCTCACATAAATAGATATTATTATTTTTATCAACAAAAAAATCAACTCTTGAAAAACCACTTCCACCTATTGTCTTAAAAAGCGAAATAGAATACTCTTGTATTTTTTTCTCAATTTTTTCATCAAGATCTGCTGGAATTTTTAACTGCATTCCATTTGGATCAATATATTTTGCATTATAATCATAAAATTCATGTTTTTCCCCAACTACAACCTCACCACATTTTGAAACAAGAATTTTATCTCTTTTTAAAAGAACACCACAAACAACTTCTCTAGGTCTATCAAGTCCAACCTCAACCATAACAACATTATCGTATCTAAAAGCCTTTTCTATTGCTTTTGTAATATCTTTAAAATCTTTAACCTTAGAAACACCAACTGATGAACCAAGTGTATTTGGTTTAACAAAAACTGGCATACCAAACTTTCCAATTAAAGATAAAATCTCATCTTTATTCTCCTTAAAATCATTTTTAGAAAATGTAACATCCTTTAAAATAGGTATTTTTATAAGAGATGCTATAGTCTTTGTTAATTTTTTATTCATTGCAATTGATGATGACAAAACATCACATCCAGTATATGGAATTGATAATGTTTCAAAAAATCCTTGCAGTTTTCCATCCTCTCCAAGATTTCCATGTATTATTGAAAAACAAACATCTGGAACAATCTTTTTCTTATTGATCAAAAAAAACTTTTCTGTAAGATTATATGAAACTGAGTATAGTTTTTTTATTTTTTCGAGATTGGCATCAGTTAAATACCATCGTCCATCTCTATCAATATATATGGGATAAACAATTACTTCTTTAATCGTCTTTAAAAAATCAATTATATTTTTTGCAGACATTATTGAAACATCATGCTCATATGAAGGACCACCATAAAATATCATAATAGAAAATTTCATTTCTCCTCCCTAAATACTTCAGAAATTATACCACCTCCAATAACAATATCATTATCATATAAAACAAGAGATTGTCCTTTTGCAGGTGCAAATTGCTTTTTTGAAAAATATACAGTGAAGTCCCCATTTCTATCTATTTCTAAATTAACTAATGATGGCGTATGTTTGTATCTTATTTGAGCATAAATTTTTCTATCTAAAATATAATTCTTATCCACAAGCCAATTAAAATTTGTCACAGTAAGTTTTTTAATCATAACATCATCTATATCTCCAATAATAACCTCATTTTTTGATGGTATTATATCGCATACATATGATCTTTTTCCAAGACTTATACCAGTATTTCTTCTCTGTCCAATTGTATAATTCCAATAACCTTTATGCTTTGCAATTATTCTACCATCAGTTGTCCTAAAATATCCTTCTTCAATTTTTACATAATTATTCCTTTTAAGCCACAATGAATAATCTCCTTCTGGTATAAAACATATATCCTTGCTTTCTTTATTTATATCAACAGGAATATTATTTTTCTGAGCGATGTTTTTAACCTCTTTTTTTGTAAGATATCCAAGTGGAAAAATTATTTCTGAGAGATATTCTTTTTTTATTGGATATAAAAAATAACTCTGATCTTTTAACAAATCAACACCTCTTTTAAGAAAATAATTTCCTTTATTTTCTTCAATTATTGCATAATGCCCTGTTGCAAGTTTATCTGCACCAAGCATTTTTGAAATCTTTAAAAGATAATCAAATTTAATTACTCTATTACACTCAACACATGGATTTGGTGTTTTTCCTTCAAGATAAAAATCAACAAATTTTTTTATAACTTCTTTTGAAAAAATCTCAGTTGCATCTTTTACATAGTATCTTATACCTATTGAGTTACATATCCTTTTAAACCTCTCAATAGATTCATCACTACCACAGCATTTTATATTTTTATCTTTAAAAAGTCTCAATGTTATACCAATAACATCATAACCCATTTCTTTTAAAAGAAAAGCAGCAACTGATGAATCAATTCCACCACTCATTGCAACAGCAATTTTCATAATAAATAAATTTTACATTATTTTGTAAAGTAAAAATTTAGTTAGAAAAATTACTAAAAAAGAAAGCAAAATTCAATGGTTAATACTTACAAAGAGTTGAAATCTTTAATAAATTCCTCAACGCTATGGTATCTATTGTTTGGATCTGGTTCAAGAAGTTTTGATATTACATCATCAAGTTTTTTAGGAAGACCAACAACTATTGATGAAAGGGGAGTATATAATTTCTTTTCTTTTTGATAATGATAATCTGGTCCTGAGAAAGGAAGTTCTCCAGCAAGCATCTCATAAATACATACACCTAAAGAATATAGATCCGATTCTTTAAAAAACATTCCATTATCTTGCTCAGGTGCCATATATGCTGGACTTCCAACAATCTCAGAAGATGATTGTCTTGCTTTTGCTTCTCTTACAACCTTTGCAAGCCCAAAATCCATAACTTTAACAAAACCTTCCTTTGATATCATAACATTTGAAAGTTTAAGATCCCTATGAACAATACCTTTTAAATGAGCATAAGAAAGAGCTTTAGATATTTCATTAACAATATATTTAACATCATCAAAAATCATTCTTACTTCTTTATCAAGCTTTTTATCAAGAGTAATCCCATCAATGTACTCAAAAACAAGATAAAGATCTCCTTTCTCTTCAAATATAGTATAGATTTCTATTATATTTGGGTGATGAAGCATTGCAACAGTTCTTGCTTCTTCAATAAATCTTTGTTTTTCTCTATCATTCATCTTCAAATCTTCATTCATTTTTTTTATAGCTACTTCTCTATTTAGTGTTTGATCAATGGCAAGATAAACACTTCCCATTCCACCCTGCCCGAGCTTCTTTATTATCTTATACTTACCAGATGCAACACCTTCATAAAATATATTTGGAGTAATAATATCCCCACTTACAGAAGTTGAGATACTTGCAGTATGAGTAGTAAATTTAGGAGAAAAAACATGCAATAAAGAAACACCTATAAATATCCCTCCAAGAACAGTTAATCCAAGAAGCACAAGAAATCTTTTTAGATTAAACTTTTCCCCTTCATCTTTTGTAACCCTAAAAAGATCTTTATTTCTCTCATAATATCTAATAAAGCTCTTTGTCTGCATAGCATAAGAAGAAAGAGCATCATGAAAATAAGGGACATAATTAGAATTTAATTTTGCTGCCTTTTCAAGATCACTAAGCATCTCTTCATATTTGTTCTGTTTTTCATATAGCAATGCTCTTAAAAAAATAGCATCAGCATAATTTGGTTTTATTTCTATGGCTTTATTTGTATCATTGAAAGCCTCACTTATATTTCCTTTTTTATACATTGAAAAAGCTCTTATATTCAATGCTATTATATTTGTTGGATCATGCATCAAAACATAAGTGGTATCCTTTATTGCTTCATCATATTTTCCTATAAAGTTATAAACATTTGCCCTCTCTATATATGCATTTAAATTATCTGGATTTTTTTCTATAGCCATATTAAAATATTTTAATGCCTCATTATAATCTTTCATCTCTGATTTTGAAATACCAAGTTTAAGATAATAATTAGATTTTTTCTCATTTTCGGTGATAGCAAACTCACTATTAACATTGTTAAGATTAGAATTATCAACAACAGAACTTTCTTTTCCTACACCTACTTTAAATTCAGACACATTTTCTTTCGATAAACTTGATCCATCCGCAAAACTATTTTTTATATAAGATATATCTGTTGATGAAAAACCTGAATTTTTAGCAAGAAAAGATGATAAAAGTTTTGTTGTCTCATTTGTTGGATCTATTTCAGATGCTCTTTTTATATCCTCTATAGCTCCTTTAATATCTTTTAATGAATATCTTGCTTCAGCCCTCATAGTATATGCATCATAATTATTATGATCCACCTCTATTGATTTTGAAAGATAATACTCTGCTTCCCTATACTTCCCTTCATCCATAAGAATTCTTGAAATACCATTATTGAGTAAAGTGTTTGTAGATTGATTTACTGTAATCTTTTCGGCTATCTTTGATGCTGTAATTGAATCTTCTTTTATTTTTTTACCAAACTCAACTATCTTATTAGCAACATTATCGTAATTTAAAGTAGCAGTACTTATTAATGGCCCTCTACCTCCTCGAGTTAAAGATTCTTTATTTAATTTATCAACATATTCATTTATAATATTTATGGCTTGTTCCCTAAAATTTAAAAAATTATCAGGATTTACAAAGATCTTATGAGATACAAGAATTCTTAAAACATCATCAAAATACTCAGAATTCTTTCTATCAAGATTTAAAAGAAGGTAGCCTATTTTTTCTTCATTTCTTTTTAGGATTTCTTCTTGTTTATCAGGAGTTTCTTTTTCTAATTTTTTAATAAGTTTTTCTGCAACTTTGTCTGGACTTCTTCTTATCTTCCACCAGTTAAGAATATTTTTTATATCATCCTTATTTTTTTCCTCATAACTATTTTCAAGAAAAGTTATAGTTTGTGTAGTTATACTAATCTCTTCTTTTTCTTGTGGTATTTGAAATGGAAAATTAGAGAAAGTAAATGGTTTTGCATAAAGATTTACAAAGAAAAGTATTAAAATACTAATATAATTCATACTAATCACCTAATTATATACTATATAACTATAAACAATTGTCAAGTGCCCAAAGGACCTAATTTTAAAAACCCATTTTTCCTATAAGTTTAATCATTTTTTATCAACTTTATAACACCAAATTATTGTAAAATATAACTAATGATATTTAAAAAGATAGCATTAGCAATAAGAAATATATTTATCATATTTCTTTTAATGATAATAAATCTTTCTAAAACATATTCTACAACTCTTAATATAAATCAAGAAGTCCACATAACATCAATAACATATTCATGGGATAATTACTCAACAAACTACACTATTTATTTATCAACAAATAATGATTTTTCAAATTTTATATCATCTCAAACACTTTCTATAAATTCAACCACATATACAACACTTAGTGGAAACACTACTTATTATTTCAGAGTAAAAATATCCACGGAACCAGACACTCAATTCTCATCTACATATACAGTAACATACACTCAAACCCCAACTGATTTACAAATCATCTCTAATTTGCCAGTGATAGATTTTGCACAAATTGGAATTACATTTAACATATCAAATGCCTATGATACAACCTATGAGATAAGATACTCAAGTTATGATGAAACACTTGATCAGTATAATCAGTACAATTCTTTGCTTTATACTGGATTTCCATCATTTTTTTTATCGGGACTTCTTACAAACACTACATATTACTTTAAGATAAAAGCATATGATAGGCTTAATCGTTCCTCAATACCAACTGAGTTTTCATCAATAATATCAACACAAACAATACCTAAATTCCCATTATCATTTAACTATAATGTTTTTGAAACAAGCATAACATTTAGTTGGACCCCTGTAAATGGACCCGAAGATAAAGATAAATCATATGCATATGAAATATCAATAACAACAACCGATATAAATCCACAAACACAAACAACATATTATTATACACTTGATACATCCACAGATACACATACATTTGACTCACTTAAAAGAAATACAAAATATTACTTTTCCTTCTCTGTTTTAAACTCAATTGGTGTAAAAAATGAAGAAAAAGGTATTTTTACTACCTTAACATCACCACCAACCAACTTTAAATTAATTTCATACTCATCTTCAACTGCAACACTTGGCTGGGATGAGTTTCCATCTTCTCCAATTGAAGATTCCTCACTTGGATACATTCTTGAAGCATCAAGTTCATCAAATTTTAATGAAAAAATAATCTCATCAACAACAATACTTTCAATCTCAACCCTTACAATAACTGATCTAAAACCAAACACAACGTATTATTTTAGAGTAGCAAGTATAAATATTTCCTCATCACCAAATTACTCGAATATTATTTCTACAATAACACTTTCAAGAATAATAAATCAAGACACAGTCAATTACTATATTACACCAAGAACAATTAAAACAAAATTCTATCCATTAAATGGAACTGAAGATGAATTTAAATCAAATGGATATCTTTTTACATTATCAAAAACATCAGATCCATATAACATAGATTATTCAAGTTTCTCACCATTGTCTTCTACAGATGAACTTCAAATAACCACACTTAGACCTAATACAACATATTATGCAAGATTATACACATTTAATTCAAATGGAGAGCCAAATTACGATAGAACTATAAAACTAATAACACCTCTTCCAAATATCATTCAAAATGCTTATGTCACTTCATACACTAGCGACACAATCAGTGTTGAATACTCCACAGTTGATGCTGATGGATACATTCTTGAAGTAAGCAAAAACAGATTTTTCTCTTCTATTGAAAAATCATCATTAACATACTCAAATGAGATAACAAAATTAAGCATAAATGCTCTTGAAAATAATACCGAATATTTTATACGACTTGGATCAATATTTGGTGATACAACAATGTATATATCTGCAGAACCATCTTCAATAACAACATTATACCCTCCGCCTCAAAATTTTCAATTTTTAAACATATATATTACAAGTGTCACGCTTAGTTGGGATCAAACTACATCACTTGGTTATTCTCTTGAAGCATCAACATCATCATCTTTTGAAACTTACACATCATCTTTAACCTTAAGTTATTTAAATAATACTTTAACTATATCCAATTTATTTCCAAACACAACATATTATTTTAGAGTTGGTACAATAAACTCAAAAAATGAAAAAAATTATTCTATTTATCTAACCACACCAACACATGCAAACTATCCAATTGAAAAACCACTTTCAAATCTAACAACATACTCAATGCAAATAAATTGGGATTCAAACTCAAATCCACCTGATACCCTTTATATCGCTGAGATATCATCAACAAATTTTTCCGACTCAATAATCTCATCTCAAACATATAATACTTATGCAAGATTTGAAGGACTAAACCCAAACACTACCTACTATCAAAGAATAACAGCAATAAGCAGAAACAATATTCCAACAGGTCCCATATATTTTACTCCACTTGCAACACTTGCATATAAACCAATAAATCTAAAAGTATCTGCATCTACACACACACTTACATTAAATTGGGACGACCCAAACAACGCTTCTGGCACATTATATCTTGCTGAAATATCCTCAACAAACTTCTATGATTCAATAATTTCATCAATAACACTATTAAAATCATCAACATTTTATAACCTAAATGCAAACACCCCATACTATATAAGAGTTTCCGCCTTAAACTTTTCTAATATTCCATCAGAGTATGAAACTGCTCTATCAACTACATATGTCGAAATACCAAAAATAAAGGACCCAACTTTCATAAATGTTCTTTTAGATGGTTTTACAGCACAATGGGATAATAATACAAACTCTATACGTACAATTTATATTGTTGAAGCATCTACAAAAAGTGATTTTTCATTTATATTTAAATCCACTCAAACAAAACAAACACAATTTGTTTTTCCAGATCTCACTCCAAATACAAAATACTGGGTAAGAATCAAGGCAAAAGGAATAATACCTTCAAATGAAAGTGATTACTTATTGCTTGGAGAAATATCCACCCTATATAGAGAAGAAAAAATAATAAACAATCAAATAAATGAGATTGTATCAATACCCTATTCATACGGCAGTATAGAACTCGAAATACCTTCATACTCACTTGGAAGTGTTACAAAAGTTTTTATAGAACCTGAATTAAATCCACCGCCATCAACTTCAAATGTTGGGAAATTAACACCAACAGGATTTGCTGCAAGAATATGGATATATCCAATAGTACTATACAATGGTAAACTAATAGTAAGAATTCCATATAAAAATTTACCTCCATCAATTTCAAAAGAAAAACTTGTTATAGCAAGATACGACGAAAAAAGTGGGGTCTGGGTAGTTCTTCAATCAAAAGTATATGATACATATGTTGAAGCAGAAACATACCATTTATCAATATTTCAAATAATGGAGCTTTCTCCCTCATTTGATATCTCAAATATAAAAATATATCCAAATCCCTACAGACCAAACTCAAATTTAGGTAAACTTAGTTTTTCAAATATGCCTTCAAAGACAGAAATTTTTATATATACAATTACAGGTGATCTTGTTAAGAAAATTATTGCAAATGAAAATGGTTTTGCACAATGGGATGGCAAAAATTCAAATGGAAGAGATGTTTCAAGTGGAGTATATATAGTTTTATTTAAAACACCTGATGGAAGAAAAGTAATTAAAAAAATTGGAATAGAAAAATGAAATTTATAATTTTTTTAACAATTATAAGTGAGATATTTCTAAACGCATCATTTGATTACTCATCAAGAGGAACAACAGCACTTCAAACACTTAGAATAAACTCAAGTCCACGATGTTCAGCATTAGGAGAAGCCTGTGGTTCTGATATAAAAGATGCCTCAACAGTAGAAATAAATCCAGCAAATCTTGTTATGATTAAAAATAACTCTATTTTTATTTCACACTCAAGTTTTTCAAATGATATAAAACTTGAAAACATCTCATACGCAAAAAAACTTTCAAGAAATTCAGGAGCCATTGGAGTTTCATTAAGGATTTTTAACTGGGGAAATATCGAAGAAACCGATGATTCAGCAAGCACAATTGGAACATATAATCCTAAGGATATTGTTTTTACTCTTGGATTTGCAAATTATATATCTGGTATGACAAAGGATCCTTCTGAGAGATTTGCTTTCGGTGGAAGTGTAAAGTTTATAAACACAAAGATAAAAAACAATGCTTCAGCAGTCTCTGCAGATGTTGCGTTAAAATTTCCTTCCCTATTTGAAAAAAAATTCATAGTTTCTATTGTTTTTTCAAATCTTATAGGAAGTATCAAAATGGATAAGGAAAGATATAATATTACTAAGATTTTTAGAATTGCTACAACAACATTGATATCTAAAAATATGACAATAAATTCAGACATAATAATGCCAGAAGATAGTTTTCTTTATTGGACACTTGGAACTGAAAACACAATAAACATCTCTAAAATATCATCTATAGCATTGAGATTTGGAATAAGTACTAAAAATATAAAAGATATGAATGGAAGCAGAGTTTTTAATTTTGGATTTGGAATAAAATATACTGGTTATCAGTTTGATTATTCTTATTCCCCATTTGGAGAACTTGGAGATATTCAAAGGATTTCAGTTTCAATTAAATTTTAAAAATTATTCTTTAGTGTCTATCTTTGAAGCAATAAAAGTCCAAAATCCACTAACAAAAACAACAATAAGTGTTAAAAAAGGAATATAATTAAATGAAAAAAGATTCATAAGTGAAAGAACTCCTGATGTCGTTGCTTTAGAAAAACGATAAACAAAAGCATCAACAAACTGCTTTATTCTATATCTTGTATCATATGAAAATGGAATATAAAGTATCTCCTTTGATGCTCTATATATTGAGTAATCAAAAGATTTAAAAAGCATAAATAAAATTGATGAAGAAAAAAGTGATGGCTTTAAAAAGCAATATAATGATGTAAAAAGATGAATTAGAGGGATGCCAAAAAGAACATATTTTATTTTAAACCTTTTAAGAAAATAAGGAGTTATCAAAAACTGAGTTACAAAAGATATTATATTTACTTTCATCCAGAAGTTTCCAAGATATGATGTTCTTGTATCAGTATCTGCGATTTCCTTTTTTACAAAATAAGAAAAATTAATATCAGAAAGTGTTGATACAACCTGTGCAGTAAAAACTATAAATGCAATAAAAAGTACAACTTTATTCTCCTTTAGTATAGAAAGATGAAGATGTCCTTTTTTCCCACCAGCCTCATCATCGCTTGGTTTTGGCTCACCACTAATATTATAAGCATATCTAAAAAAAATATATGAAGGAATAAGTAAAAATGAAGAAAAAAGAATAAAAAAATTAGTCCCGATGTCTTTTGCAAATCTCAAAACAATATATCCACCAAGAAGTGATCCTAATGCCCCAAGTCCTGCAAGAGGTCCATTTATTATTCGTGCTTCCTCTTGTTTTAAAATACTATTTATATATGACCAATACATCTCTGAAAGAACCATTACATATGCTTCCTTAAAAACAATTATAAAAAAAATAAAAAATTTTATCTTTAAATTAACAAAATAATAAAGAATAATCATTGACAAAAAAGAAAAAAAGAAATAAATCCCCATTGCAAATCTTGCACCATATTTTGAAAGCAAGAAACCATAAAGATATATTAATAGTAATAAAAAAAAAGGTGTTATAAAAAGTGCATATGTTTTATCTACTGCCAAAAATTCTGACAAAAATATCGATTCAGAACTTGATCTAATAAACTCATATCCCATAAAACAAAACATAGCAGAAAACCCTGCAAGAAGTGATGAAAAACCATATATCCTTCCTCTATCAGTTTTAAGATAATTAATCAAAGATATCATCTTATCTCCTCTAAATAATCAATACAAAATTAAATTTTTTCTATTTAGGAACCAACTAATCAAATAAAAAAACATCAATACTTAAACATTCCATTCTCATATATTGTTATTGTTTTTCCATTTTTAAGTTTGGCAGTAACAATTTTATCTTCTGTATTTATCAAGTCCCAATGAATTGAAGAATCATTAAAGCCAAGTTTTCTTTCCATTGCTTTTGTTAGTTTTCTTACATCTCCAGAATATGTATCTTTATATGAAGAACCTATTGCAATATGGCAATTGCCATATTTTCCACCATGATTTTCATCAAAAAGTATATCTGCCATAAATTTATCAATCCTTGAAAATCTAACATCTGTAAGTGAAAATTCTCCAATTCTTTTTGCCCCTTCATCAGTATTCATTATCTTTACAAGATACTCTTCTCCTTCAGATGCCTTTATATCAACTGCTTTTCCTTCTTTAAACTCAAGCCTGATATCTTTTATATAATTTCCACCACGATAGGTTTCAAGATTTGCAAAATAAACACCCTCAGTATATCTTGCATCAGGCGAAGTAAATATCTCAAAGGAAGGTATATTATGACCACTTCCTCCAAGAAATCTTCTTTTCTCACCAAGCTTTATTTTAAGGTCAGTTGATTTTGATCTTACATAAATCTCATCTATTGGAAGTGAATTTAAGTATTTTTTAATCTCAGAAATATTTTTAAAAACCTCATCCCATTTTTTAACAGGATCTTTTTCATCAAGAAAACATGCTTTTATAATCTGATCGGTATAATCATTAAGACTTAATTTTGCTTGTTTTGCCAATTCTTGAGTTGGATAAGTGCAAAGCGTCCACCCAAAAAGCCCTTTTGCTTCTCTTTCATTCATAATATCTCTTAAAAACTTTCTTGATTTTGCAAAATCAGCTTGTTTTTTAGTATCAGTTCCTTTTAAGTGAGTAAGCGAAGATGGAGCATGAATATAGATATTTCCATTTAGTTTTGAGTAAAATTCTTTCTCACCAGGAGCAATAAATGATATCTGTTTATCATCTGCAAAAGTAAAAAAACTTTTTTCCATATCGGGCGTTTGCATAAATCTAAAAACTACATTAAATTTTCTCTCAATAAGTTTTCTATAAACAGCTTCACCAAGTTTTGCCCCTTCTATATCGCATCTTACAAGTATAATATCATATGGTTTTAGATTCTTATTTGCTGTTTTAAGTCCCCATATAAGAACCTCAGCATATTTCTCTATAATTTCATTACTCATCATAATTCCTCCTCTAATTTGCACATACAAAACTTTTCATCTCTGAAAAATAATAATCATAAGAAAGATTATCTTCAAAAAATTTCATCAAATCCAAATGTTTCTTTTGTTCAAAAATATACTTAACAACCATCATATACTCAAAATCTTTATATTCCACATTTTGATTTTGATTTGATGAGTTACAAATATCATATCTATCAAATTTTTGGATCTCATCCGAAATATATTTTGAATAACCAATTATTTTCCATTTAGGAATTGTAAAATACTCAAGAATTGTTTTCTTACTCAAAATAAATTCTCTAACAATAATTTCATTAATTTTTTCATTTAAATTGATATCTGAATTTAAAAATTTCTTTTTTGAAATTTCAATGGGATATATAACAGCATAATTTCTAAAAGGATTTACCCAAATAAAATCTTTCTTAAAGAATGAAAAGAAATTAAACCATTTTTCAGAAGAAGTTATAAAAATTTTAAATTCAAAATTACAAAAATCTTTTCCAAAACAAATATTTTCAATAACATCACATAAACTTTTAAGTTCCAAATTTTTATTATTGTAATAAATCTTTATTTTTCCACATCTATAATTTTCCTTAATAAAAAAGGAAGGATTTATTTCAACAAAAAAAATACTAAGAAAAATTATAAACAAAAATAAAAAATACCTCATATTATTTTCTTGCAAGATACCATATAATAAGAGCAATTATAAATGAAATTAATTTTATCTCCCAGTTTTCTGTAAAATATCTCTTCATATCTATACCTTTTCACTTCTTCTAAAAACAGTTTTTTGATATTTTGAACTATAAATATTAATTAATTCCTTCTCAATTATATCAGGATCAACCCTTACCATTAAATTCCCATTTCTTGCAACAGATATATTTCCTGTCTCCTCAGAAACAACTATTACAATTGCATCGCTCACCTCAGTTATTCCAACAGCACTTCTATGTCTCATACCCAGAATCTTAGAAATATTTATATTTTCACTTAAAGGAAGTTGACAAGCAGCCGCAATAAGTCTATTCCCAGAAATTATCACAGCTCCATCGTGAAGTGGAGTATCTTTATAAAAAATAGTTAATAGAAGTTCTTTTGAAACCTCTCCGTTTATAATAATACCTGTTTTAATATAATCTCCAAGACCCATATTCTGTTCAAGAACAACCAACATCCCCATTTTTTTTTCACTTGCAACTTTAATCGCCTCAATTAAATGAGATATAAATGAGTATTCAGATGGAAGTAATACTTTTGGAAAAGGACTTGTTCCAAGATTTGCAAGCGTATTTCTAATCTCAGGTTGAAAAACAATTATTAAAATAAATATTCCTGCAAACCAAAAATTACCAAGAAGCCAAAATGTTGCACGAAATCCTAAAAATTTAGCAAGAAAAGTAAGTATTGCAAGTAAAAAAAATCCCCAAAGTATCTGAACAGCTTTTGTTCCCTTTAAAATTAATATTAACCTATATACAAGATAATAAACTATAAAAACATCAAGAATTTCTTTTAAGTAAAAAACTCCCCTCTCCATTTTTTTCTTTTTTTGTTACCCCTGATTTATCAAAATCTCAAGTTCTTCCCCAGTTATTGTTTCTTTTTCAAGTAATTTTTCAACTATTCTATCAAGAATAACCTTGTTTTCAATTACTATATTTTTTGCTTTAAAATAACAATCACTAACTATTCTTTTAATCTCGTCATCAATATTTTTAGCTGTTTCATTTGAATAATTATGTTGTTTAACAATATCTCTTCCTAAAAAAACTTCTCCTTCATCTTTTTTAAGATAAAGTGGTCCAATTTTTTCACTCATTCCAAATTCCATAACCATTTTCTGTGCATAAGTTGTTGCCTTAGAAAGGTCATCTATAGCGCCAGTTGTAATCTCCCCAAAAACAGTTTCTTCTGTTGCTCTTCCTGCCAGAAGAACAGTCAATTTTGAAAGAATTTCAGATTTTGAAGTTAGATACTTATCTTCTTGTGGAAGTTGAAGTGTATATCCCAAAGCAGGTCCTCTTGGAATTATTGAAATCTTATGGACAGGATCTGTGTCTTTTAATTTCCTTGCAACAAGAGCATGACCTGCCTCATGATAGGCAATAATTTTTCTTTCTTTTTCAGATATAATTCTTGATTTCCTCTGTGGACCTGCAACAGATTTTTCTATTGCCTCTTCAATATCTGAAAACTCAACCTCATTTTTATTTTTCTTTGCTGCAATTATTGCTGCCTCATTTATTATATTGGCAAGATCAGCGCCGGCAAAACCAGGTGTTCTTTGAGCAACAACATTTAAATCAACACTTGAGCTAATCTTTATTTTCTTTGCATGAACTTTTAATATTTCATATCTCCCTTTAAGATCGGGAACAGGTACATGGATTCTTCTATCAAATCTACCTGGTCTAAGCAAGGCAGGATCAAGTACATCAGGTCTATTTGTTGCTGCAATAAGAATTATTCCCTCCTTAACCTCAAAACCATCAAGTTCTATCAATAACTGGTTTAATGTCTGCTCTCTCTCATCATGCCCACCGCCAATTCCAGCAAATCTATGTCGTCCAACAGCATCAAGTTCATCTATAAATATTATTGCTGGAGCATTTTTTTTAGCTCTTTCAAAAAGATCTCTAACCCTTGCAGCTCCAACCCCAACAAACATTTCAACAAACTCTGATCCGCTTGCGCTAAAAAAATTAACATTTGCTTCACCAGCAACTGCTCTTGCAAGAAGAGTTTTTCCGGTACCAGGAGCCCCATATAAGAGAACTCCTTTGGGAAGTGTTCCGCCAAGGGTTTTATATTTATCAGGATTTTTAAGATAATCAACGACATCCATCAGTTCTTCTTTTGCCTCATCACAACCAGCTACATCAGCAAATGTAACTCTGTTTTTCTTTGGATCAATTTGTCTTGCTCGAGATTTTGCAAAATTCATTGCTTGCTTTCCAGTAATATTTGCTTGTCTAAAGAATATAAACCACCATGCAAGAATAAAAAGAAGTATCCATCCTATATTCAATAATACTGATGTTATCCATGATCTATCAGCAACACCACTAAATGTTTCAACACCATTTTCTTCCATATCTTTAACAAGATCTGGATCATTTAATGGAAGTGTTCTAAATCTAACAGTTTTATCCCCTTCAATAAACTCGCCTCTTATAATATCATTTGAAATATAAACTTTTTTTACTTCCTTTTTTTTGAGTTTTGATTTAAAGTATGAATAAGGAACCTCTTTTTCTTTTTCAGTAAATAAAAGAAAATTATAAATACCAGCAAAAATAAAGAAAATAAGCATCCACATCATTATCTGTTTAAATGAATTCATCTTTCTCATATAACCTCATCTTTTAAAACTCCTATATAAGGAAGATTTCTGTAATACTCATTATAATCAAGTCCATATCCTACAACAAATTTATTAGGTATATCAAAGCCAACATATTTAAGAGTAACATTAACTTTCCTGCATGATGGTTTATTTAAAAGTGTACATACTTCTATTGATTTTGGCTTTCTTGTTTTTAGCGTTTTTAGAAGATAATTTATTGTAAGCCCAGTATCAACAATATCCTCAACAAGTATTACATCCTTACCTTCAATTGACTGCCTCAGATCAAGAAGGATTCTAACGATGCCGCTTGATTGCCTTCCTTCATAAGATGAAACCATCATAAAATCTATATTAGTATCAAGTTTAATATTCTTAACAAGATCAGAAAGAAAAACAAAACATCCTTTAAGAATCCCAATTAAAAAAATATCCTTTTCTTCATAATCCCTTGTTATTTCAGAAGCAATTTCTTTTATTCTTTTCTCAATCTGTTCTCTTGTTAATAATATTTCACTTAAATTTTTATGCATATAAATATTTTACCTTTTTTGTAAAACAATACAAAATATATAAGAAACTTCAAAGACACTTGACAAATCAAGTCTTTTGATTATAATATTAATAAAGAGGTTTTATGAAGAAAAATTTTTTCTTCACAATAATAATTTTCTTAATCTCAAGAGTATATTTATTTGCAAGCAATGATATTAGTATTGATTTAAAATCAGTAAAAGAAGTAAATATTCCTTCTCCAAAACCAGCTATAGATACTAATAAATCAAATGATATTAATCTATTTTTAAATTCTCTTGATAGAATTTGGGGAACTTCAAATGAAAATCCAAAAGAAATATATCTTTCAAAATCTATTGAAGAGACAAATAAAACTGTAATTTATAATTTTGATCTAAATAAAATTCTTGATAAATATTTATATACTCCAATTAAGTTTAAAACCTTAAAACAAACTGAAGTAATTATGAGTATTTCAAAATCAGACAACTGCCCTGTCAGTGGATCTTGTAGTGAAGGTGATAAATTTTTACTTACCTTAACATACAATAATACAACAGATTTTATTCCTATAAAGAAAATAATAAATGTTGGTTTCTTAATGAGTGGTTCTAAAACAATTACTATAGATGATGAACAATATACATTTAAAATCTATGGTTCTATAATTAATCCAAATAAAAGTAAAATTGAAGTAAAGGGACCGTCAGGTGTAGTTTTAACTAAAGAACTTGGTGAAATTTTAAATGTTTTTTCAAACTTTGGATATAAAGCAGTTCTTAATAAAGAGTATAGAATAGTTTATGGAAGAAAAATATTTTGTGATAATGAAAACTGTAAATTTTTAAAAGGAAAAAAGGTATTCATCTTTGAATATCCAGTAAATCAAAATTCAGATTATTTTGGTATTGACGAAACTTCATATAATGGAAAAGAATTTTATTTTGAAAGCATAGGTAGAAATTATATATTTAAACTTTTAAATGGAATTTTAACTATAGGCAAAAACTAATTTTCTAAATATTCTTTCTTTTAACTATTTTTGATTTAGAAGCATCGAAGTTGAGAAAAAAGAATTAGCTTTTTATTATTCTCCTTCTAATTTCATAAAGACATATTCCAGTTGCAACTGACACATTTAAACTATCAAAATTATCAGATTGCGGTATTTTTATAAGTTCATCACAATGCTGTTTTGTCTTAGAATGCATCCCTTCTCCCTCAGAACCAACTACAAGAAGTAGCGGAAAATTAAAATTTACATCAATTATATTTTTACCATTAATATCGGCACCATAAACCCAAAAACCTTTATCCTTAAGATAAATTATTGCTTGATTTATATTAACAACCCTTACAAATTTTATTTTCTCTATTGCTCCACAAGCTATTTTTTCAACAGATGGTGTTATGCTTGCATTTCTATTTTCAGAGAAAATAATTGCACCAACACCCATACAAACAGCAGTTCTTATTATGTTTCCAAAATTACCAGTATCAGTAATAGAATCAACACAAAGCCATACTGTATTTTTTATATTTGCTTCAATATTAATAGCCTCATCTATTGAATAATACTTAACATCTTCAATTTCAAGAATAATATTTTGATGATTTGCTTTCTTTGTAAGTTTATCAAGTAGTTTTTTTGGAGCAAACTGAACAGGAATCTTTTTTTTATTTGCAAGTTTTATTATATCCATAAGTTTCGAACCAGAAGTATTTTCAACTATCAGTCGATAGATTTTTCTTGAAGAATTTGCAAGAACTTCAGAAACAGTATTTACTCCATATATATATTTTTTCATTCAATCTCCTTATTTCCAAAAGACATCCCTATACTTATTGCGCTTTTAACTTCAAATGAGTTTTTATCAACCCTTTTTAATTGGTCTATTGCATCCTTTAAATCAACTTCAATAAATTCTTGTCCTTTTATTGCAACCATTTTCCCAAATTTTTTTTCTTCAACCATTGATGCAGCTTTTGCTCCAAAACAGGTTGAAAGCCACCTATCAAAAGCAGTAGGTATTCCTCCCCTTTGAAGATGTCCTAAAACTACAACTCTTGTTTCAAATCCAGTACTTTTTTCAATCAACTCAGCTATTTTGTATGAAACACCACCAAGTCTTATCGGATCTGTTGATTTTTTATCAACCCTCATTACAACAAAATCTCCACCAACACTTTTTGCACCCTCAGCAACAACAACAATTGAAAAATTTTTTCCACTAACTCTTCTCTTTTTAATGTATTCAACAACATCTTCTTCCTTATATTCAATCTCAGGAATTAAAACTAAATCTCCTCCACCTGCTATGGCTGCTCTTAAAGCAATCCATCCAGCATATCTTCCCATTGTTTCAACAACAATTACTCTATCGTGTGACTCTGCAGTTGTATGAACTCTATCAACAGCCTCTGTTGCAACACTTAAAGCCGTATCATAACCAAATGTATAATCAGTTACTGCAAGATCATTATCTATAGTTTTAGGAACACCTATTACTCCAAATCCCATCTCAAAAATTTTAAAAGCCATATTCTGAGTTCCATCACCACCTATAGTAATCAAACATTCAAGCTCATGATACTTAAAAATTTCTTTAACCATATCAGAAAGATCTTTTGGTTCCTCCGGAGATCCATAAGGTGGTAGAGTATATTTAAAAGGATTTGCTACATTATTTGTTCCAAGTATTGTTCCCCCTTTTGCAATTATTCCAGAAACAAGTTTATCATCAATTTCTATAAAATCATTTTCAATAAAACCCTTAAAACCATCTTTAAATCCTATAACTTTATATCCTTTTCTTAAAAGCGATTTAGAAACAGATCTTATGACTGCATTAAGTCCTGGACAATCTCCTCCTGCTGTAATTATTCCAACTTTTTTCATAATACCTCCATATTATACTTTCAATCAAAAATATCAGAAACTTTACAAGAAAAGAAAACTTTCCTCTCTTTGAGTTGATATTATATAGATAAAAACCGAAGACAAATACATCGGATTTATTAGACGAAAATAATCAAAATCATAATGTATCTGATATCCATCATAAGAATTTGGATCAAGAAAAAGAAATCCAATTTTCTTATCTCCTTCAATATATATGCTGTAATATGATCTCGCTTTTAAAAACTTATTCCCTAATATTTTTGTAACCATCCATACTAAAGGATAATCATCTCTAATTACAAGAATTTCTTTATCATCTTCATCATAACAAACCCATTCCCTTTTAAATAAACTTCCTTTTCTTTTTACTTTTGTAACACTTCTACCTTGAGAATTCTTAACAATAAAATAATCATTTTCTTTAACAGTAGTAGTAATTAAATTCATCTGGGAATCTTTTATAACAAGAATTCTATTTTCTTTTGCCTTACTATAAACTCCATAAAGTATTATAATTATAAAAGGCAATTCTATAAAAGAAATAATATAAGAACCAAGTGGAAGTGAAAGTATAAGGTTTTGAAAAAAATTAACCTTAATAAATTCAGAAAGGCTCCAGATTACATGAAGATACATTATAAAACTAATTCCAATTGTGATAAACTTCTTATATGAATGATTATAATGAGCAGAGAGAAATTGGTTTGTTCTTGTAATTATTTGATAAAGTGTTTCTTCAAGCATTCTTACCCTTATAACAATTATCGGGAAAAAGAAATCAGGTGGCATATCCTTTGGATACGGTTTCATCTTTGGGTTTGAATATGAAGAAAACTTTAATTTAAAAATAAAAATCGCAACAAAATAGATTATTACTAATGAAAGAACAAAGTATTTATTTAAAGGTTTTCTTTCAATAATTGCCTTTTTATCTTTTGATTTGTCAAGATAACCTATAATATTTGAAATTAGATTTTTATCTTCCTTTGTGTTTTGAGTTGAAATAAAATTATCTTCCATTTTTTCTTTCTCAACAACACTAGATACACTTAAACTTTGAGTTACCTCTGTTGTTGTAGAAACCGACGATTCCAAAACAGAAGAAGAAGTTATTGTAAGAGCACTTGTACTTAGGTCTGAAATTGATATAAATCCTAGATTTGGCTCTTTTTCCTTTTTTGCAATCGGTTTTGGCTTTGGTTTTGGTTTAGGCTTTGCAATAGGAATTTCTATTTTTTCTCCTTCTTTTCTAAATTTAAATATCAAATTTTTAAAAATCTCTTCAGAAATACCACTTGCAATAACTGTAAAACTCATTTGAGAGTAAGTAAATAAACTTACAATATTTATCTTGGTATCTGTATAATAAAAATAATATGCCTTTGAAACACCATGTATTGATGCAGTTTTAATTTCTGATGGTTTAAGCCCTTTTGAAAAAATAGATTCTTTTTGCTTTGATATCATTGAGTTTAAATAAAAATCAGAAAGTTCATCCTCCATCTTTATAAATTCTATATATGAAGCATTTTTTTCAATTCTAAAAACTGAGTTTGGATCTGTTCCTTTTACTTGACTCCAACCATCATCAAAATCAAATACAAAATCTAAAAATTTATATTCAGCACAAAAAGAATAAACATTAAAACCTATAACTAAAAGAAATGCTACAAATCTCATACAATTATATTATATCTTTTTTAAAAACACCATTTTGCGTAAGCGTCCATAACATATTGGACTTTTTATAATTGTGGATAACTGTCCAATTTTTAAAGTGGTATATAATGGGATTTTAATTTGTTTTTACTATTTAGAAAAAGAAAACAAAAAGTTTATATAAAAACTTATAAGGTTAAAGGAAAAGAAAAATAGCAAAATAATAGTAGATGAGTTGAAAGTCTATCCATAGATTTTAGGAACATTTTTTGTTCTAATGAATCTTATTTCAGAGACATTAAATTTTATCTAATACCATATAATTACTTTTAATTTACAGATATACAATCTGTTTTTATTCTAAGTTTAAGTTTTTTAGCATCAGTGTAGAAAAATTCAAATGGAAGTATGTTATCAAAAAATATAAACTGAATCTTTCTGTGTTTCAACATAACAGAATTTTCAAAATTAATAATAGATTGCGCCTCTTTTATTTTTTCTTGAAAAACTGATATGTCTAAATCGTTCATATTAGAAGGATTTGTTTTTGAGAAAGTTGAAAGATATGAAATAATTTCTTTTTTCTTTTCATTTATTTTTCTGTATTTTGATGTAAAATCAGTTTTTCTTATAAGATAATCAAGAAAACAAGAATATTTTTTATTTTCAAGTTCTTTTAGATAATAATTTATTTTGTTAAAAAAATCAAACTCTAAATCTATTTGATTCATAACATTATAAATTTTTTCAAATTTATCTAATCCATTCGTATCATTTGAAAGTTTTTCTAACTCTTTTTCAATTGAATTTAAAATTTCATCATATCTTTTATCAACGATGTTTTTTTTATCTTCAAGATTTCTATATTTTATCACTAAAAATTTTAAAACAAGAAGATTTTTAATTTCAGAAAAAAGTTCCTTTAATTTCTCCCCATCTTTTTTTGATATTTTTTCCAAACCTTTAATAGATGATACAAGTTTTTGGAACTCAAGATATTTTTCATCGCATCTTTTTATTATCTCTGCAATATCTTTAACATTAAAACCTTTAAGATATTTGTAAGTAAAATCAACCTCATTTGAAACTTCCTTTAACAAATTATTGTTTAAATTGACATAATTATAGTTTAAAATCCTATCTTTAAAAGTTTGATAAGAATTAGAATTTTTTGGATTATCTATATTAACAGTATAACCTTGCGAGTTTGATGCACCTTCAAAAATTAAAGATGAAAATATTCTTCTTTCCTCAATACTCATATCATCTCTGTTAGCAGCATTTTCAAGTTTATCTATCAATTCTTTGAATTTTGGATTTATCCTATATTCATATACTTTAAATTGAATATCATAACTTCCTTTTGATGAAACTATTTCAGAAAATCTTTTTGCAGCCTCATGTGGATTTTCTTCAATCCATAACATAACGGCATATCTTAGTTGTGAATAGGTATAAAAATCACCATTAACTACATCAAGATACTTTTTATTTTCTATTATATTATCAGCAACAATTCCTCTAAAAAATTTATCAGTAAGTATTTTATTATATACTTCATCCTCACTCATCCCCCATATAAAAAAAGAAAGTAAAAGAAGAAATTTCATAAAAATTCTCTAAACATATATAAAAAACTACTTGCAATCTTTGTTGAAAGTGGAAGTTTCTTTATATCATCAAGACTCACTTTTTTTGAATTTTTTAGATCTTCTTCAAATATTTTTTTCATATCGTTGCCTATTTTTTCATCAAATATATTGACATTTAGTTCAAGATTATAATGAAGACTTATATGATCAAGATTATGAGATCCAATTGAACACCAAAAGCCATCTATAACGCAAGTTTTTGCATGAAGAACCTCTTTTTGCCACTCATAAATTTCAATTCCATGTTTAATCAAATTTTTAAGAATATAAAAAGAAGCAAGTCTAACATAAGGATGATCTGTTTTATAAGGAAGAAGTATTTTCACATCAACGCCTCTAATAACTGCTCTTCTTAAACATCTATATATAAGCCCATCAGGAAGAAAATATGCATTTGTAATATATATATGATCTTTTGCGTTATCCATTGCATACTTGTATGATCTTCTAATAGAATGAATATCTCTTATTCCAAATTCCCAAGAAAAAGATATTGGGATATTTCCGCCATCAGTTTTTTTAATTTCAAAATCATCACCACCAGATGAAATCCATGTTTTTTTAAATATCTCAGAAAGTTTAAATACTGCTTCTCCCTCAAAACAAACACCAAAATCTTTCCAGTTTGAGCCACCAAATTCAGATGGTATATAATCAAGCGAAAGATTAAATCCACCAACCATAGCCTTTTTAAAATCAACTATCATTATTTTTCTATGATCCCTTTTAAACCATTTTCTAATAGAACTAAAAATTCTTATAGGATTATACTCTATAACCATTATTCCCTTTTTTTTCATATCATCAAAAAAACTTTTTGAACTAAGCCTTGAACCAATGCTATCGTAAATAATTCTTACCTTAACACCTTCTCTAACTTTTTTATAAAGCTCCTCCCTTATAAGAACTCCAAATTTATCACTTGCAATTTCGTAAAATTCTACACAAATACTTTCTTTTGCAAATTTTATCATAGAAATAAAATTTTCAAAAAATTCTAAACTATTATTTAAAATTTTAATATTTGATGCATAAACAATAGAGTTAGGATCAAGACAATATTTTTTTACTTTGTATAAGTCAACCATAGTATAATATTATTTTAGTTTTTTTAAATTTGTTTTTTCTTCGTTTAAAAGTTTTTTAATTGAGAAATATATATTTTTATCAAAATAAGCAGTTTTATAACAATAGACAGTATCACAAAAGTGAGGTTTTATTTTTTTAAAATAAAGTTTTGCAAGTTCTATATTTCCTTTTCTAATCATTATATCACAATACATCAAAATGGCTTGATTAAACTCAGGTTCAACTTTAAGCGCTTTTATTAAAAATTTTTCTGCTTCATCATAATCTTTAATGCTATAATAATAAAGTGCAGAATTATAATAAAGAAATGGATTAAAAGGATAAAAACTTGAAAAATAAATTGAGATAGAATTTTTTCTTGATAAAGATAAATCTGATTCTAAGATTTTTTCATAATTTTCAAAACTTAAAGAATCCTTCATATTTAGAGAATAAAACGAAAAAATAGAAAAAACTGTTGATAAAATAAAGATTTTCCTAAAACTTAAATACTTTTCGCAGGAATTTGTGGAAAGTCCAAGAATTGAAAAATAAAGTATATTAAAAAAAGGAACTTTAAGCGTTATATCAAACAAAGAAAATACTGTAAAATTTAGAATAAGATTTTTAATATACTCATCTTTTGTTTTAAGAGATTTTATTACCATAAATAAGTAAATAATAAAATAAATCAGACCATATTCTGAAAGTATATTTAAAAACTCGCTATGTGCATGAATAGTTGAGTGATTATAATAATTAAATCCATCATAAAATGGAAACTTATATTTTTCAAATATATACTTAAAATCAATACCTTGCCCAAAAATCGGTTTTTCTAAGAAAGCCCTTATAGCTAAATACCATATTTTTGGTCTCAAATATGAATATGGATCATTTAACTTTAAAACATAAGCAGAAAAACTTGTTGGTAAAACTATAAACAAAAAAAGAGTTATAACAGAAGAATACAAAATGAATCTTAACTTCTTTTTAGATATACTAAAAAGTGTAAGAAAAACTGATATATATGACGATCTTGAGTTTATAAAAAATAAAGAAAAAAGAAAAAAAACTGCTAAAAAAAGATCAATATATTTCCGTTTATTTCTCCAATCAAGATATTTAACAATAAAAGCCCCGCTTGAAATAAATGCAATATAATTCTTGTTATTACCGATAAAATAAAAAGTATTTTTAAAAATAATAGAATAATAAAAACTAATTAAAATAAAAAATGTAAAAAAAACATAAAAAGAAAAAAAGAATTTTAAAAAATCTTTTTTTTCATCAATATACATATTCTTAAAATAAAGATAAAAAAGAACTGATATAAAAACTTTATAAAAAAGAAAATACTCATTACCATCAGTATTTATATTAAAAATTGAAAAAAGACAAATTACCGGAAAAAAAATTTCTGGGGATAAAGAAATCTTTAAATCTTTTATATAAAAATAAATTAAAAATAAAACAGATGCAATAGCAAAATAAAACTCATTTTTAAATCCATCAAAAAAGAAAGAAAAAATAAAGAAAAGAAAGATAAACATATTATCAGATTGCATATAATAATTATATACTTTTAAGATAAATTTTTTTTCTCTTTGAAAGGTCATTTAATGATTTCTCATCGCCAAGTTCTCTATAGAGTTCATCAAGAGTTTGATATACTCTTTTTGAATAGGGATTTAAAACTAAAATATATTCAAGCGCATTAGATGCGGAATATAAATCTTTATAATCACCTTTTTCGTTAAAGTACAAAGTATATATTTCATATTTTCTAAGAGCAATATCAATGCTTGATGGATATTTTTTAAGCGTATCATTACAAATTGAAAGTGCCATCTCATAATCTTTTTTTTCAATGTTATCTATTATATATTTGTTTTTATTGTACAAATCTACATATTTAATGGCAAACAATAAAAATGAAATTAAAATAGAAAATGAAAGAATTCTTATAAAAGGTTTTATTTCAAGATACTTTTCTGTTATTCTAAAAACAAAAAGATTATTTTTCATTGCTTTTGAAGAAACATACAAAAAAAGCCACCAACCACAAATAGTATTTAATCCAAAATCAAAAAAACTATGAATAAGTGAGGCAACAATTGCATAATGATAAAAACCAGAAGTTGAGTTTATTATAAAATATAAAAAAATCATCCAAAAAATAAAAAACAAAATACCAAAATCACTTAATATCTCAAGAAAATAATTATGAGCATAAATAGATTTAAGTTCTATTGAAAGGTATCTTTCAGAAATATATGCAAAAGATGAGTATCCCCAGCCAGAGATTGGCCTTTCAAGGAACATATCAAATGAGTACTGCCACCATCTAATCCTATTATAAACAGAATTAAAATCAATATGATAAATAAGAAACGCAAAAATAACACCAACTATAGTAAGAATAAAATAATTTTTTTTAAAATCAATATTTCTTCTATTTATAAAAGAATAATAGAAACTTGTAAGCATTATTGCAATAAGTGCAGCAATTGATTTCGTAAGAACAATTATTATAAGAAAAAAAAGTGCTAAATAATATTTTCTTTCTTCAAGCATTATTCCACAAATAAGTATTGATACAAACGCAAGTGTATTTGCATTTTTAAGAGTTGAAGTAAACTCACCTTTATTTACAATCCCAGTATATATAGAATAAATTGCTATTATAAAAAGAAATGGATACAAATAAATTATTTTATCTTCGCTACGTTTTTGAAGCATAAGAAAAAAGATAACAAACCCAAGTAAAAAACCAATATAATCAATGATAATTAGATGCTTTATTGGACTAAAAATAAATGAAATAGAAGATATTATAACTGCAGTAAAAAAATAAGAATATCCCTTTGGAAAATATATTTCAAAGCCATTTTCAAGAAAAAAGATATAATAACAAAAAGAAAAAACAGCAAAAAAATAAATTAAAAGATTTATTCTTATATCACCAAAGCCGTAAAAAACTATTGAAAAAAAAGGCAATAAAAAAAGCCACTCAATTAAATAATCAAATTTACTTCTTTTATTTCTATCCATCACTCAACAATCTTTGGAGTTACAAATATAAGAAGCTCCATTCTATTTCTTTCCTTACCCTTCTTTTTAAAAAGATATCCAAGTATAGGGACATCACCAAGGAAAGGGACTTTATACTCATATTCACTTTCTGAATCATGAATTAATCCACCTATAACAATTGTTTCCCCATCTGAAACAACAACAGTTGTATCTGCTGTTCTTTGATCAACTGATGGTGGTTGGAAAGGAGCTGTCTGGGATGGTTGCGAGACCGTAGGATTAATTTTCATTATTATTTTACCATCAGAAGTTATTGTTGGAAGAACCTTTAAAATTATACCAGTAGTAACATATGTTACTTTAGTTGATGAAACAGAACCACCAGAAGTGTTTGTTATCTCTGTTGTAAGATATGGAATTTGATTAGTTATATTTATGCTTGCCTCTTTATTATTTAGTGTTGCAATTTTTGGATTTGATAATACATTTGCTTTTCCTTTCTTTGCAGCAGCAGAAATTACAGCATCAAACATAAAATTAGGTGTTATTCTACCAAATCTAAAGGCACCATATATAACATTTGCAGGAAGTTCAACTCCAGATCCTCCTTGAGATGGCAAAAGATTTGGCGGAGTCCCGGTATAACTTCCACCATAGCCTGGTGTTATACTTTTTGGTCCTCCCCATTTAGTTTGTGGTCCAATTGCGGATGCAGCATCTTGAGCACCAATATAATTCCCATTTGAATTTCCACTTATAGACCATTGTATTCCTTGATGTAATGCACTATCAAGAGAAACCTCAACAAGTTTTGCTTCTATTAAAACCTGTTTCGGCATTTTATCAAGTTTTGATATTAAATCAGAAACCATCTCAAGCCCAATAGGAGTATCTGTTACAATTAGCGCATTATTTGTATCATCAACATTGCATTTTGCTGTGGTTCTTCCCTCAGCCTGTGCTATTGATTCAATCTGAGATTTTATTTCTGATGCTTTAACATAATTTAGAAAGAAAACCTTTGTTTGAAGATATGCATTTTTTTGATCGTTTAAGAGGGAATCTTTTGTTGAAATTCTAACTATATTTTGAGAAATTTTTTGTGCAATTAGGCCTTTCATTGAAAGAAGCGTTTTAAATGCTTCATTAAATGGAACATTTTTAAGCGAAATTGAAACGCTTCCACTAACATCATCAGAAAAAATAACATTCATCTGCGCTTTACCTAAAAGATGTGTAATAACATCTCTTATGTCTGCATCTGTGTATTCAAGATCTATTTTATATGATGGCAAAAGTTCATAAAGGTCCTTAGTTGTTTTAGATGATTGTGTTTTTGTAGAAGATGGTTTTGATGGAGGAATTATCTTGGCATCTTTTATATCCTTATCTGAAACTGCTATAAGATCAATTAAAAGAATATCTTTGCCTGACTTTTCCTCTTTATATGAAACAGGAAGTTTCGTATAAGCAGTTACAATTCCTTTATTATTTTCCTGAGATGTTATTATTCTTGTAATAATACCATTATCAACTGGTTTATCATAAACCATTTTAAAAATAGAGTTGAAAAACTCAACCTTTATTCCTTTTTTCCCTTCCAAGTTGGAAATTGAATATCTGGGCTCTCCAGTATATTTAATTACAATTCTGTTATTTAAAACCTCAACATCAGTTATCTGTGTTTGAGAATAAGCATATGAGTTTATAAGAAAAATAATCATTATAATTTTTTTCATAACCTACTCCTTTTATTCTATAACAAACTCTTTTGTTTCTTTTTTTTCTGAATCATAAAGAACTACTGATTTTCCTTTTATATCTCCTTTTACATTTTTAAGAATCTTTTTTGAATCACTTAAACTTTTTAAATTACCAGAATTTTTAAGAATAAAAATTTCTCCTGTAATATTATTTTTTAAAAGTGCTTCTCGTCCATTTTCATATTTTATTATCCCATTTAAAACAAAATTATTCAAAGAATATGTATTTATAGATGTTGTTGATAATTCCAACGAATATTTTTTTGTAGTAGTTCCATAAACACTACTTTTAACCATAGGATTTCTTTTATTTTTTGGCAAATAAATTTCTTTTACGGTTAGAGATGAAGTTGAAATTACAACATCCTCAACTTGAGAAAATAGGGAAAAAGACATAATAATCAAAAAAATCATTTATCCTCCATACTGATAGGAAACAAGAACAAAATTCACATTTGAAGGATCCCCACCACTTATAGTAACATTTTCGACATTAAATATTCTTTCATTTAGAGAAATTGCGGCAAAAAACATTCCTATATCATGATATGAACCAACAACACTAATATTGTATGCAACTCTAAAAAAGTATCCATCCCTTACAGCAGATGTTGAACTTATAGATCTTATACTAACACCATATTTATCAGCCATTGCTTTAATCGTTTTTATAACTTCTGGTAGATTCTTATCTTCTGGAATTTTTTTCTCAAGTTCTGCTTTTTGCTTGTTTAACTCATCAAGCTTTTTATTTAAATTCTGATATTTTGCTTTGGCAAGCTTTGCTTGATTTACATCTGCTTCAAGTTTTGAAATCTTTATTTTAAGATCATTTATTTTTTTTGAGTAAGGAATATAAAAATAATATAGATATAGAAACAAAATCACAATAATGCCTAAAACAGGAACCACAATTTTTATTGGAATTTTTGATAAATCAATGTTTTTCATATATTATAACCATATTTAAAAGTTAATCTTGTTGTATAATACTCTCCATTATAAATTATTTCACTTATCTTTAAGCTTGAGTATCTTTTAGTATTTTTCTCTAAGAAAGAATACCACCACATCATATCCTCAAGAGAATTAGAATTAAGATTAACTGTTACCTCTATAAGATCTCCAGCCTTTTTTGTATCTATTCCTCCAAACCAACACGTTGGTGGAAGATTATTTATTATATCTTGCATAAAAGCAACATAAAAAAATCTGTTTTTATTTATTTTTTCAACTGCAGCAATATAGTTATTTATTTCATTAATTTGCTTTTCAATATTTTTTGCCTTTTCAACTTCCACCTGAAGAAGCTTATACTCACCTTCAAGAACACTATACTCAGTTTCAAATGATTTTAACTTTGAATAATGAACAATAGAAACTGAGATAAGAACAAGTATTAATAACAAAAAAACAAAAATGACTTTGCTTATGAAAAGGTTTGTATATATTTTTTCAACATAACTTTTTGGTGCAAGATTTATGTATATCATAAATCCTCAATCTTTCTTAAACTAAGTCCACTTGCTACGCAAAGTGAATTTAAAACATAAGGAGGAATATTCGCTGGGACCTCCTTTAAAAATGAAAAAGGATTTAAATGCTCAACCTCAATCTTTAATTCTGAAGCAATAAACTTAGAAAGATTAGGAATTGATGATATTCCACCGCATATATAAATTTTTGTTATAGAAGACTCAACTCCACTTGAAATAAAAAAATCTATAGATCTATTCACATCGTTTATTATATCCTTTAAAACATCTGTTATAACTTTTGATGAAAGTATCAAAAATTTATCATAATTTTGTATTGCTGAAAGTTTTTCTTCATCATCAATAAGTATTTTTGCTGTCTTTTTAAATTCATCAACATTTTTCATATCGGCGTTTAATTTCTTAGAAAGAGCTTTGTCAATTGAAAGACCTGAAATAAATATATCTCTTACAAGTTTTGAATAATAGCCAGGAGTATGCTTTCTATTTGAATCAACTAAATTCAAGTTATTTACAAGAATTGATAAATTTGTAACTCTTTGCCCTATGTTTAGAAGCATTATAGATGAAAACTCGTTTTTTGGCGGTGGAACAACTTTATTTATAAGAGTTTCAAGCGCAAAACTATCAATATCTATTAAAACAGGAATAAGATCTGAAGAATTTATAATCTCAATTCTCTCATCAACTATTTCTTTTTTGCAAGCAACAAGGACAATTTCCATTTTATTTTGTCCCTCTTCAACAATATTTTCATTTATTATATAGTAAGAAAGATAAACATCATTTATGTTGAATGGAATAAATGCCTCTGCTTCAGTTGCAATTCTTGTATCAAGTTCCTTTTTACTCATCTTTGGAACTTTTATAAATCTTACGATAACAGAGTTCCCAGAAACTGATGTAGCAGCATATTTTGTTTTTATTCCATTTTTCTTTACAAAATTTGATATCTCAGATGAAATAATTGCCTTCTTCTCAGCTGGATCCATATTTTCACTAATTGAAATAGGAACATATCCCCAGTTTTTAAGTTCTATTTTTTCCCTATCCTTTGAAAAAAGAACAAATTTAATAGCATAATTCCCTATATCTATACCCAATATCTCATCTGGTGGAAATAACGTTTTAAAATACTTTTTCATAAAATTAAATAATTTTTAACCATTACTATATTTTAGAACACTTCAAATTTCTATTATATTAAATATTTATAAACTTTTTTCAAACAAAGTTACACTTATTTAGTAATTTCATAAGAGTTTTCTTTTAAAAGTTCTTCAATTGAATTTATTTCTTTTTTTGCATTTTCATAATACATTTTTTCATATGATTTTTTATTTATCTTATAAAATATTCCTACTGGAAGAGGAAACTCAGGCGGAATTAAAGAAGAAATTATTGATGCCATATGAATGTTTGAAGAATCATAGAAGGTAAGATTAGAAGGTGGATTTTTAGGATCAAATTCAACAATCTTTGGATTGAAACCATCTAAAATTATTGCTTTATTTTTGTTTTTCCCAAAGATCATTGGTTTTCCATCTTCTATTTTTACAACCATTTCATCCTTTGTTTCAGGATTTTTAAAAACATCAAATTCTTTATCAGTAAAAACAACACATTTTTGAAGTATTTCAATAAATGCAAAACCATCATTTCTTGCTGACTCAATTATCAATGACGAGGTAAGATTTACATCAGTATCAATACTTCTTGCAACAAAAGGAACTCCTAAATTTACAGCAAGGGAAACAGGATTAAATGGATAATCAAAACTTCCTTCGGGAGTTGTTTTTGTCTTTGAACCTGATAAAGTTGTTGGAGAAGCTTGTCCTTTTGTTAAAGCATATATTCTATTGTTAAACATAAGCACTTTTAATCCAATATTTCTTCGTATTCCATGAATAAAATGATTTCCACCAATAGATAAAGCATCTCCGTCACCAGTTACAACAAAAACCATAAGATCAGGATTTGAAAGTTTAACTCCTGTTGCAATGGGTATTGCTCTTCCATGTATGGTATGATATCCATAAACATTTACATAATATGGAAACCTACTTGAACATCCTATTCCAGAAATTACAACATACTTTTCATGCTCAATCCCGAGTTCTGCCATTGCTTTTTTTACTGAAGTAAGTATAGCATAATCACCACATCCTGGACACCATTTTATAGGAAGGTTTGATGAAAAATCGTTTGGTGTAAGTTTTGTCATAAATCCTCCATTTATTTCTCAGATTTTATTATTCTAAATATCTCTTCTGTTGTGTATGGCTGTCCCGTAACTTTTGTTTTTGAAATTATATTTGCACTTTGGAAATTTGCTCTCAAAACAAAAGCCATCTGACCATCATTTTCCTCAACCACATAAACCTTTTTAAATCTGGAAACTATATTTCCAAGATCAGGTGGTAAAGGATTTAAATATTTAAGGACAACCCCTGCAATTTTTATATTTTCTTCTTGAGCTTTTATTATCGCACTTCTTATTGCTCCATATGTTGAGCCCCATCCAAGTATTAAAGTATCAGAATCTTGATCCCCATATACTTCTGTTGGTGGTATTTCTGATGAAACTTTCTTTATTTTATCTCTTCTAAAGTTTGTCATTATTTGATGGTTTTCAGGATCATAACTTACATTCCCTTCTATATTTGATTTTTCAAGTCCTCCTATTCTATGCTCATAGCCTTTAAGTGGTGGATAAGCCCATGGTCTTGCAAAGGTTTTTTCATCTCTTAGGTAAGGTTTAAACTTATCAGGATCTGGAAGTGGTGGAAGTTCAAAATCTTTAAGTTCTTCCTCTTTTGGAATTCTTAAAGGTTGAGATCCTTGAGCGATATATGCTGATGTAAGAACTATAACTGGTGTCATATATTTAACAGCAATTCTTGCTGCTTCATATACAGTATAGAAGCAATCGCTTGGACTTGTTGCTGCAAGAACAACAAGAGGGCAATCCCCATGTCTTCCAAAAAGAGATATAAAAAGATCTGATTGTTCTGTCTTTGTTGGAAGCCCAGTTGATGGACCACCTCGCTGAACATCTATTAGCACCAGTGGAAGTTCACTTATTACAGCAAGCCCAAGCGCTTCCGTTTTAAGCGACAATCCAGGACCACTTGTCCCTGTAGCACTTAAACATCCTGCAAAAGAAGCTCCTATTGAAGAACATATCGCAGCAATCTCATCCTCAGCCTGAAAAACAACTACATCTTTGCTTTTAAGTTTCGCAAATGTATGAAGTATCTCACTTGCAGGAGTTATTGGATATGAAGCATAATAACACTTTCTTTTAAGTTTTTTTGAAGCAGCGATAAGTGAATAGCAAACCGCTTCATTTCCAGTTATATTGTGATAAATTCCTGGCTCAAGTTTCCCCTTTTCTATATTATATTTAGCATCAAATATCTCTGTGTTTTCTGCATAGTTATATCCAGCATAAAGAACCTTTTTATTTGCTTCGGCAATCTCTGGTTTTTTTGCAAATTTTTCATCAATCCAGTTTGCAGTAACTTTAACAGGAAGATCAAACATCCAATACAAAAGCCCAAGCATAAAAAAATTCTTTGTTTTAAACTTCTCAGCTTTTGAAAGAGGGCTATCCTTTAAGGCTTCCTCAACAAGTGAGTTTACATCAACACTTATAACTCTATAATTTGAAAGAGAACCATCCTCAAGAGGATTTGATGTATACCCTGCTTTTTTAAGGTTTTCTTCTGTAAAATTACCTGAATTTGCTATTATAACACTTCCTTTATCAAGATACTTTAGATTAACTTTAAGCGCAGCTGGATTCATAACAACAAGAAAATCCGCTTTACTTCCTGGGTTCATAACCTTATCATCACCAAAAGCCACCTGAAACCCACTTACTCCACCAAGGCTTCCTTGAGGAGATCTTATCTCAGCAGGATAGTCAGGAAGCGTCGATAGAACATTACCACTTATAGCTGTTGCACTTGCAAATTGACTTCCAACAAGCTGTATTCCATCACCACTATCACCCGCAAATCTTATAACAGCATATTCTTTATTATTTACTCTAACTTTCTTTTTTTCATTGTTCATAAGCCATCTCCTTATATGAGCTCTTAAAATAAATATACAATTTATTAATTAAATTTACAAGTAAGAACAAGAATTTATATAATTAGATTATGGCTAATATAGAAAATGAAAACAATAAACCAGAAGAATTTAAAAAATTAGACCTAGACCAAGAAAAATTCATAAATGAGGATGGAGAAGTTGAAAGTGAGGATGGAGAAGTTGAAAAAGGAAATAAAAGGCGTTTACTCTTCTTAATTTTACTTTTACTTTCAGTAATTGCGTTTTTCATTGCAATCCAAATAAGAGATTATAAAGAAAAAAACAGTCCCAAAGAAAAAACAAGAGAATTTAGACTTTCAGGGACACTTGCATTTTCAAATAAAGAATATGAAAAGGCAGTTGATTTTTTTACAAAAGCAATAAATGAAGCCCCAAATGATATTCACAAATCAGAATTATATGCAGAGAGAGCAGAATCCTATGAAAAATTAAAAAACATAGATCAGGCAATAAACGATTATGAAAAAGCAGTATCAATAGATCCAAATACTCAAATCTATAAGAAAAAACTTGCAGCATTATATGCTGCAAAATGGAAGATGATGTTAGATAAATATCCAGATATTGCAGAAGAATATCACAAAAAAGCCCTTGAACTTGATCCAAATTCAGAATATAACTTATATGATACTGAATTTTTTAAAAGAAGTAGCGAACCTCTTAACATGGAAAAATTAAAAGAAGAACAATTCGCCGCAAATATGGAAACAATTAAAGCTAAATCTCTTCTTTTATATTCAATGTTACTTCTTGGAATTTGCAATGAAGCAAGTAAATATTGGACAGAAATTGAAGAAGATATAAAAAACTACTTAAAAGAAAACAAAAATAATTTAAAATCTCTTCCAGAAGAATATTATTTTTACTCAGCATATTATTTTTTAAAGTGCAACAACGATAAAAAAACTTATTCAAAATATATAGAAAAAGGAATTAAATTTTATCCAAACTACGATAAAAATAAATACAAAGAAATATTAAAAGATTTTGAAAACAAATAGAATTAATCCAAATCCATTGGATTTATTGGTTTTGTAGGATCATCTTTTGCCTTTTTCTTTGTTTCCTCAAAATGCTTTTCAAGTTCTTTTTTCTTTTTATCCATATCTTGTTTTGATTTAGCAAAATAATCATCTAATTTTTCTTTATTTTCTTTTGTTTTCTTTATCATATCCATAAGAGGATCTTTTGAAGAAGAGATATCCGGCTTTGGGAATTTATTAATAATTTTACCGGTCTTTCTATCTATCTCAAGACGAATTCCACACTCCGGACATTCCACTATAAAACTATCCATAATTTAATTATCTAATTTTTTCAAAAAAATTCCAAACATTATTTTACGTTAATCAATTTATGAATCTGAGGTAAAAACCTTACATTAGAAAGATTTCTAATAGCAATAAAATAAAGTTTATCAATAACTTTAAAATCAAGTTTTTTACCTGAGATTGGCTGAATAAAGAACGGAATTTTTTTTGAAACCTTTGATACAAGATTTACTGCTCTTTTAAAATCCCTAATATCAACTTTATTATCAAAAATAACCTTAACATAAACTTTATCTCGCGATACTTTTAAAAACTCAAAATGTTCATTAAAAAAATCCTTGCCAGTATAGCGAGGAAGTTTTATATCCATAGAAACAATATCAATAAATTTAATTATTTTTTTTAGTTCTTTATATAAAACTCCATTTGTTTCAAGAAGAAACCTATATCCTTTAAGTTTTCTAACCAAACTTACTATATCATCAGCGTATAAAAGAGGCTCTCCACCAGTAAAGGAAATTGTATAGGAACCACTTTTCTTAGAAAGTTTTTTAATCTCAGAAATTACTTTTTTCGAATCATAAACTTTATATTTCTTTTTATCTTCATCACAGTAAATACATTTCAGATTACATCCATAAAATCTCACAAATATTTGCTTTTCTCCTGCATAAAGACCTTCACCTTGATACGATGAAAATATCTCAGAAATTTTAATCTCATTCATAGAGAGGATCTTTTAGTCCCGCTTCTTCAAATCCTTTCGCCCTTAATTTACAGGAATCACATTTTCCACAAGGTCTTTCTCCCCCATAATAGCATGACCAGGTAAGTTTTAGTGGAACACCAAGTTTTATTGCAAGTTTAATAATCTCTGCTTTTGACATTTTTATTATCGGAGTAAGTATTTTTATTTTTTCCCCACCTGCATAAGTTTTACTACCATAATTTATTGCTTTTTCAAGTGCTCTGTAAAACTCTGGACTACAATCTGGATAACCAGAATAATCTATTATATTTGGTCCAAGAATAATATATTTAGCCCCAATAGCATCTGCATATGAAGCAGCAATTGACGTAAAAACAAGATTTCTAAGAGGGACATAAGTTGATGGGATTTCACCAGAAAGTATTTCTGAGATTTTTTTGTTAGGAAGTTTTTTTTCTTTTGAAACAAGAGAACTTACAGAAAGCCATGGAAAATTTAATTTTATTTCATAAAGCGGAACTTTATAGTATAAAGCAATACTTCTTGCAGATTTAATTTCTCTTATATGTCTTTGGCCATAATCAAAAGTTAAAGCATAACATTTATAACCATTCTTTAAAGCCAAAGCAAGACAAGTTGATGAATCAAGTCCTCCTGATAAACTTATAACTGCTTTTTTCATCATAAACCTCCGCAAAATCTCCTTTAATAAATGCTAATGGAACAATATCAAACTTATCAATAGAAAATATTATTTCAAGATCTTTTTGAGCAGTTTTTCTAAGTTTTTTAAGTTCATCTATGCGACCTTTTCTATTAATCTCATTTTTAATTGGACTTAGATTTGGATTTTTTCCTTCAAAAAAATCTCTCATAAACTCTGATATTAAAAAATCTTCTATATGTAGAGGATTAAAGAAAATGCAAGCAGGAACAATCATAATTTCTTTATCTTTTTTATAAAGATGATTTTTAACTGATGATATATTACAAAGGGATCCTATAATTATTTCTGAATTCTTTGCTCCAAGAACTGCTTTTGAACCTGAATTTGTAATAATAATAACATTATCTTTTATATTCTCATAAAGTGCAAGATATGGAGAATTATCAAATTTTCTTATAGATAAATCTTTTTCAGAAAAAACATCAAAATTATTATTATTTTTTAAAAAATCAATAACTTTTTTTTCATCCGAATATACTCTTACATATTTATTTCTCCAAACAAGAGCAGTTACTGTTGTAGAAAATCTAAAAAAATCCACAATAACACATATTCCATTAAAACTTAAAACATCTTTTACATCTTTTGCAATCGTAATATTTTTCATTTTTTTCTATTTGTTCTACAATAAGTTCCATCAAATGTAAAATTTAGTATTTTACCATTTGGATCTGTAACAAAAGATGTTCTACACCAGTTTTTAGATGAATCATTAAAAGAAAATTTTTTTATTGACTCCTCATAATTTTGCTTAGTTATCAATTTCTTTCCAATCCAAAACCAAGTATATATCTTATTTTTTTGTTGTACAGCATATTCATAACTTGGATTCCCCCATTCTCTGATAAGATCATTTATATCTCCTCCAAGCCAGATTTTTAACTCTTCGCGATAATTTTGTGTTTTAGCACAAGAAAGAATAAAAAAGAAAAATAAAAAAAGAAATTTTCTCATAAAACAATTCCTTCTCTAATATTTCCTTTTGTTTTTAAAACTTTAACACTTCTAAACTCACCTTCTTTTGCAACATAGTTTGAAACAAAAAACCTTCCATCTATATCAGGTGCATCCATATAACTTCTACCACTTCTCTCATCATCAAAAATAATCTCATATACCTTTCCTTCGATCTCTTTATTTATTTCATCAACAACTCTGCTATAAATATCAATTGCAATATTATATCTTTCATCAATTATTTTTTTCGATACACCTTTCATATTAAAAGAGGGAGTCCTATCTTCTCTTGAATACTTAAAAAAAGAAATATAATTAAATTTAACATCGTTTATAAAAGAAATTAGTTTTTTAAAATCATCATCTGTTTCACTTGGAAAACCAATTATAAAAGATGTTCTAAGAGAAACATCAGGTATATATTTTTTTATCATCTCAATAGTTTTATAAACATCTTTGGAATTATATTTTCTATTCATCAAACTAAGAATTTTATCAGATATATGCTGAAAAGGTATTTCAATATAGTGCGCGATTTTTTCGCTCTCTGAGATATATTTTAAAAGATCCAAATCTATTTTTGAAGGATATAAATAAAGCAACCTTATCCATCTAACATCTTTTATTTTTTCAAGTTTTTTTAATAGTTTTAAAAGTGTTTTTTTACCATAAAGATCAACTCCATAAGATGTTGTATCTTGTGCTATTAATGATATTTCCTTTGCTCCATTTCTTGCAAGAAGTTTTGCCTCTTTTATAACATCATTTATCTCTTTAGACCTAAAATTCCCTCTTATCATTGGAATTGTGCAATATGAACACCTGTTATTACATCCATCAGCAATTTTTAAATATACTGAGTGTGGTTTTGTAAGAATTACTCTTGATGAAAACTCTAAAAAATCCTTTTTTCCATAAATAAATTTTTTCCTACCATCTATAAGTTTTGAAACCTCATTATAATTTCCAACACCAATAAATCCATCAACTTCAGGATAAAGCAAAGAAACCTCATCTCTAAACCTTTCAACAAGACATCCAGCCACAAATATTTTTTTTATATTTCCTTTTTTTTTAAGTTTTATGTAATGCTTTATAAAATCATCTGATTCTTTTATTGCTGATTTTAAAAACGAACAGGTATTTATAAGAACAAAATCTGCATCTTTTTCATCTGAAACAATATTAAACCCCTTTTTCTTAAACTCAAAAAAAATTGACTCAGTATCAACAAGATTTTTTGGACACCCAAGGCTTACAATATAGAGATTTTTCACCTTTCAAAAATTCCTTTCTTCTCAAGTTTTCTAAATATTACAAAAATAAGATATGCTATTATTATAGAAAATATCAAAAAAATACCTTGAGCAAGACGGGAATTCTCTATACCGATTATTCTTTCTATCTCTGACATACCAAACATAGAAGCGAAAAAATTAGGTATAGCGATTGCAATTGTAATTACTGTAAGTGTTTTAAGCCACACATTCATATTGTTATTTATTATTGAAGCCCTTGCATCCATAAGATTTGAAAAAACCTGAAGATATATATCAGCTTGCATCTTTGCTTGGTTATTTTCTATTATTATATCCTCAAGATACTCCATACTTCTTTCTTTAAATCCAAACTTTGAAGCCTGAAATCTTAATTTTTCAAGAACAAATGAATTTGATGTGATTGCTGTTGTATAATAAACAAGAGATTTTTCAAGAGTAAACATATGAATTAAATATTTATTATCCATAGATTTTGAAATCTTTGTCTCTATTTCATCTGCAATCATATTTATAACTTTTAAGTGTTCTATAAAATGATATATTGAGTTGTACAAAATTTTTAAAAAGATCTCTTTTATTCCTATAACACTTTTAAAATATTTACCAGAAAAAATATTTATATCCTCAGAAAGAACAACTATCAATTTATCTGGAAGTAAAAAAAGACCAATTGATTGAACTTTAAACAGATAATGATCTTTTGATGAATAATTCTTAGGTTTTTTGAATATAACCTCAATCCTATCACCCTCAAACTCAATTCTTGCTGGCTCCTCAGGATCAAGCGATGAGCTAAGATTATGAATATCTATTCCATAATTATTTACAAGAAAATCTTTTTCTCCATTTTCTGGATTAATTGCAACAATTATTTTTTCATCCTCATCTTGAGTTTCAACTATACTATGATTTTCTATCTTATATTTTTTAATCATATCTTTGACTTAAGAACGGATGAAACAATTTTTCCTGTTTCTGATAGATTTTCAATTATATAAACACCTGCATCTTTTAAAGCATTTATTTTTGATTGATGAGTTCCAGATGTCCCTTCAACAATTGCTCCAGCATGTCCCATTCTCTTTCCCTTAGGCGCAGTTTTACCAGCAACAAAAGCAAAAACAGGTTTCTTAACATTTTTCTTTATAAACTCTGCTGCATTTTCTTCAGCACTACCACCTATCTCACCTATCATAAGTATAGATTCAGTTTCTGGATCTTCATTAAACATCTTTATAACATCAACAAAATTAAGTCCTTGAATAGGATCCCCCCCTATTCCAACAACAGTTGACTCACCAATTCCTTCCTGAGTTATTTGCCAAACTGCTTCATATGTTAATGTACCTGATCTTGAAACTATTCCAACTTTTCCTTTTTTATGAATATAGCCAGGCATTATCCCGCATTTTGCTTCTTCTGGAGTAATTACACCAGGGCAATTTGGGCCGATAAGAAAAACATTCCTACCTTGAGCTTTTAAATAATTTAAATGTTTTTTTACTCTTGCCATATCCATTACAGGAATTCCTTCAGTTATGCATATTATAACTTTTATTCCGTTATAAGCACACTCAAGTATCGAATCTGCTGCATAAGGAGGCGGAACAAAAATCATTGAAGTATCTGCTCCAGTCTCTTTAATTGCCTCACTTACAGTATTAAAAACAGGAACTCCTAAATGTTTTATTCCACCTTTTCCAGGAGTAACCCCACCAACTATTTTTGTTCCATAAGATATACACTGCTCTGTATGAAAACTCCCATGGCTTCCTGTAATCCCACATACAATAACCTTTGAATTTTTATTCACAAGTATAGACATAAAATCCTCCTCATTAACATTTATGTTTATTTAGCGAGAGCAACAGCTTTTTTACACGCATCCCACAAACTATCTGCTCCAGTAAATCTCAAACCGGACTCAAAGAGAATTTTTTTGCCTTCTTCAACATTTGTTCCTTCAAGCCTTACAACTATAGGAACAGTTATATTAACATTTTTTGCTGCTTCAACTATTCCTCTTGCAATATTATCACACTTCATTATTCCACCAAAAATATTTACTAAAATAGATTTAACTTTCTTGTCTTTAAGTATTATTTTAAAAGCATTTGTAATCTGCTCAACATTTGCACCACCACCAACATCAAGAAAGTTTGCAGCATTTCCACCAGCAAGCTTTATAGTATCAAGTGTTGCCATCGCAAGCCCTGCACCGTTGACCATACATCCAACATTTCCATCAAGACCAATATAATTTATTCCAATTCTTTTTGCTTCTTTTTCAAGTTCACTTAAATCTCTATCAGGAAGTTCAGCAATATCTTTATGTCTAAAAAGCGAATTATCATCTATTATGACCTTTGAATCAAGTGCAATTAGTTTTTTCTCTTTTGTAATTATTAATGGATTTACTTCAACAAGGCTTGCATCATATTCTATAAAAAGTCTTACAAGATTTTTTGCAAACTGAATAAAATCATAGAAAAGTTCTTTTGGTATATCAAGATTATATGCAAGTTCCCTTGCCTGCCAATCAAAAACCCCTGCTTCAACATCAACTCCAACCTTTAGTATAAGATGCGGCTTTTCCTTTGCAAGTTCCTCAATGCTCATTCCACCTTCCTTTGATGCAATAATTATCGGTGACGATATATTTCTATCCATAACAACCGATATATAAATCTCTCTTTCTATATCACTTGCTTTCTCTATTAGTATTTCCTCAACAACAACTCCATCAGGACCAGTTTGATGTGTAACAAGTCTTGATTTCAAAAGTTTTGATACAATTTCTTTTACTTCATCAAAATTTTTTGCAATTTTAACACCACCTGCTTTTCCTCTTCCTCCAGCAAGAACCTGTGCCTTTATTACAACGGGATACTCATCTATTTTTATCTTTTCAAGTTCAAAGATATCTTTTATAACACCATATCTTTTTGCAACAGGTATACCATATTTCTCAAACAAAACCTTTCCCTCATACTCAACAAGTTTCATAAAAAGAAACCTCCTTACCTAGTATCATAATTTAATTTTACATAATTTAAAAGAAAGTAAAAATCTTTAATTTAGCATTAGTAGTAAGTGATACATTTAATATATCTTGACATATAAGCGGCTCTCCTCCCAATAAATGAATATGTTTAATATCATTATATCTAAGGATATCTATAGCATTCTGTGCCTCAATAGTAGATAATTCGTTAAAATTTTGTTTATTATTAAAATACTTATCTGCGTTATAACAATGACGACATCTAAGATTAAATTGAGATGTGATATCCCATATCACTATGCGATGTCCAAGATTTGCTTTGATTTTTTGTTCCACTATTTCTCCTCTATATTAGATAAAATCTCAAAGGTAGAAAACTGTTTTTCATACATTTCTCTATAAAGTTGATTTTGAGATAACAACTCATTATGTGTTCCATCTGCAAGAATTTTACCTCCATCCAGTAAAACTATACGTGGCATATTAATTATCGTTGTTAACTTATGCATTATAAAAATCATTGTTTTATCTGGAAATTTTTTACATATATTTTGAAGTATATCAGATGTAATAATACTATCAAGGTTTGCAACAGCCTCATCCAAAATAATAATATCCACATCTCGTAAAAGTGCTCGTGCTATTCCTATACGTTGTTTTTCACCAGCAGAAATTTTAACACCATTTTCACCTGTATCTGTAAGCAAACCATTTGGTAGTTGCTTTATCATATCTTCCAAACCACATATCTTTATTATTTCATTAATTTGCTTCTCTGTAGCGTTATAATTTCCAAATCTAATATTATCAAGAATACTTCCTCTAAAAAGAAAAAAATCCTGATAAACCACTCCTATTTTTTTACGCAAACTTTGTAAGCTATATTCTTTAATATCTTTACCATCTATTATAATTTTACCTTTGTCTGGATCATAAAAACGATGTAATAATTTTATAATTGTTGTTTTCCCTTGCCCACTTTTTCCAATAAGGGCAATTTTTTCTCCACGTTTTATAACTAAATTTAATTCATTAATTACTTTATATGATGAGTTTGGATAAGTAAAAGTAATATCTTTAAAAATAATCATATCCTTAAACCCTGAAAACTCAACACCTAAAATACTATCTTCAGTTTCATATGAAAATATATTAGCAATACGTTTTATATTAACAAATTGTCTTTTCATCTGCTGGTATAATGAAAAAAATTCTATCATAGGGTCAACTAATAACCCATTATACATCATAATAGATGAAAGTCCACCTATAGATAAAAATCCTAACTTTACTCTTACAGCCCCATAAACCATAATAAAAGCTATTATTCCCATAAAAAAGAATTGATTTATACCTTGAGTTAAAGATTGAAATTCATAAGAATGAATATCAGATTCTTTCAACCTATCACTGCATTTTTGAATTTGAACAAAAGCAAAATCTTCTTTGCAATTTCCCTTCACATCTTTCATACCGTTTATAAATTCCGAAAACTTCTGCCATAATTCTTCCTGCGAAGATAATAGTTCATATTGATTTTTCTCTATTCGTTTTCTTGAAAATATAACAGTAGAGGTAACTAAAATTCCTATAGGTAAAAGAATAAGAGTTATAACTTTATCAATATTCCACATATAATAAAAGCCAAATATAAATGTAAAAACAGAGCGGCCAATAAAAGACAATGGTTGCAAGAAACTAGAAGCAACAATATTATTATCTTCAATAAAATTAAATAAAAAGATACTTTTACCACCACTATCATAATACTTCATCTTAAGCCGCATAAGGTGATCAAAAATTTTGCACCTCAAAGAATGAGAAACAAGATTACTTACATAATTACTGTAATATTCAAACCAGCGACCTAAAAAAGCATTAAATATATGAAGTAAAAAATAAATAAGACCAAAATATATAATTATTTTAATTGGCTTTCCGCTAACAGCAGCATCAATAGTCTTTTTTATAAAAACAATTGTATAAGCAGATAAAAAACCAACTATTACAATTGAAAACAAAAGAAATGTTATATGGGAATAAAAACCTTTCAGTATATCTAGATAAAATTTTAAATAAAATTTTTTATTTACCATTGTTTAATTCAGATAATTGGAGTCATCCCTATATCAAAGGATGAGTCCCTCTCATATGCTTTTTATTTTTTTACGAATGTAATTTTACACATACCCATCCCAGATCTTGCCACACATTTTTGTTCATCACATCCCTTATGTGTAGTTATAAGCATCACCGGTTTCTTATATTTTTTCATTTTACACCTTCTTTATTAAGTTTAATATTCCTTAGTTATTATGTCTTCAATAATTAAATCTGAAATATATCCTCCAATATCTCTGATAAGAACTGATAAATCCACAGAATACTTTTTACTTAATTTATATAGTATTTCTCTAAAACTAAGTTTTTGTTTTATCAAATCTAAAACAAAAGTAGCAACTTCATTGTTACCTTGGTAATTTGTCTTCACTAATTTAAATACCATCGACATCATTTCATTAAACATTTGATCCTGAAAATAGTCTGCTACTATACATTCTAAGGGAATCTTATCTTCTTTAATATATACTGGGCATACGCCATGACAAATAGATAGAAATTCACAAGACTTACAATAATCTGTATATGTTGATTTTTTAAATTTTAAAAAATTTTTAAAGTTTTCTAAATTAAACAATTCATCTATTGCTTTTAAATTATTAATATTTACACATGGAATATTTGTTTTTTTTAATTTTTAAATTGGGTTGACTAAAAGCTCCACACGGATATAAATTCCCATCAGGATCCAAGAACAACATATTATCTCCTGCTCCGCATATAGAAGGTTCAATATTAATTATTTTTTTACCAATAATTCTGTTTAAATATGTTGCAAGTTTAGGTTTTGCATCTAAATAGAAATTAAAATTAGGATATTTAGAAAATATTTTAATAGCGTTAACTAAATGAGGTATTATCTTTATAAAGTAATCACTACTTTTCAGCTTTTTAATCCTTGCGTTACCACAATCATATATACTCATAAAAAATAAGTAATCTACACCTAATGAGGGTATTAAAGTTTTAAACTTATAAATTTCCGGTGCATTCTCCTCAGTAATTACAGTTGATATTGCTGTGAGAATTTTATGATTATGTTTCTTTATTGTATGGGTAAGGTTACGAATATTTCGGGTTACAATTTTAAATACTCCATTACCACGAACTTGATCATTACTTTCTTTAGTATGCCCGTCAAGACTAATAATTATCTGAGAAATATTCTTTTCTGATAAGAGACGTAAGATATTCTCGGATCTTAAAAACATACCGTTTGTATTTAAGGTAATATTTATATTGTGTTTATCAGCTTCTTTTATTATTTTCCATATGTCTTGTCTTATAAGTGGTTCTCCACCAAGTAAATGAATATGATTAAAGCCAGCATTATGAAATTTTATTAAGGCAGATTTTATTTGGGATATATCTAATAATTTATAGTTTCTCTTGACAAAATATTTTTCTGCATTATAACAACGATGACATCTAAGATTACATTCATCTGTTACATCCTATAAAAGAGTTTTTTAATTTAATTTTTACAGCAATTTAATGATAAAATTCCATAGTAAATCTTTCCTATTACTTCGTAAAAGAATTTCCTGTGAATATGGAAATCAGATGGAAGGAAATCAATAAAACTTATTTTATGACAGTAAAAAGATGAGGGATAAACGCTTATATCACCAAAGCCGGCTTTTTTAAATGCGATTATGCTTCTTGGAATATGAAGCGATTCGGTGACTAAAATCGGTTTTTTAAAACCCTCAACATCGGCTATTTTTTTGGAATAAAGAGCGTTTTCATAAGTATCCCTTGATTTATCTTCAATAAAAATATCTTTCTCATCCACGCCAAGAGAGAGAAGAACCTTTTTAGCGATAAGCGAATCAACTTTCATATTGAAAACATAACCACCTGTCAATATTATCGGAATTTTTTTGTGTCTATAAACCCTGTAAACTGCAAATAATCGCTCCAATGAAGAATCTGAGAGATAGTTATCTCCTGTCAAAAAATCGTTAACATCAACATTACCACCGCTTAAAAAAACAATCACATCTCCATCCAGATTGGAAGTTATATTTTTTTCTAATCTGCATACAAAATAATTTATCCAGAAATTTGAAGAAAAAATCCAAATCAAAAAACCAATAAAAATAAGAAATAAAAATCTTTTTTTATTCTTTTTAATCAAAAAATAAAAAGATAATAGAAAACAAATGCTTACGAATACACCACTTGGCAAAAGAAAAGAAGAAATTATTTTTTTAAGTTCAAACATATAAAAGAAGATAAAATCCACTTAGGAAAAATATTGGAACTATATGAGTAATAAAATTCTTTGAAAGAAAAACAGAAATCAAACTCATAATAGCAAAAATATAAAATAGATTTGTAAAATTAACTGTAGAAAATAAAGAAACAAGAACTATAATTAATGAAAATATAAAAATATTTATTGAAAGCATATGAATAATTTTTAAAATTAGAACTTCGGTCTTAAGAATAAATCTATTATAAAAATATTCATATACTATGAAAATAAAAATAGAAAACACACTGACCATTAAATCACCTCTATCAGAATATCCGTAATAAGTATTCATAAGTTCATAAATCCTATTAAAAAACAAAATCAAAACAATTGTTATAAAAGAATAAGGTATCTTAAATCCAATATTTTCTACATAATTATCTTCATTTTCAAAAACAGAAGAAAAATTCATCTCTAAAGCCATCTTAAAAAAGAATGGTGAAAGTAATGCAAGAATGAAAAACAATAATTCATCCCCTCTAAAATCAATGCTGTATTTTGAAAGAAATAAGGAAGTTACTTTAAAAACAAAGTATCCAATAAAAGTTAAAAAGAAAATATATTCCTTTCTAATGTTTTTAATATTTAAAAGCAAATAAAAATAAGAAGCGCAAATTAAAACTGAAAGAAAGGGATATAGATTCCTGTAAAATTTTAAAAAAACAGGTATAATAAAAATCACAAAAAAAATTATAGATGTATCTTTATTTTTAAAATTCTTTAATCTAATAAATTTTTCATAAAAAATAATTCCAAAAATCTCTGAAATTGGATATATCAAAAATATTACTGATAAAAAATCAAGCGCATACTGATTTAAATATCTCAAAAAAATAAAAAAAGAGGAAACAATTAAAAGAAGAAAAGAGGAGATATTTATATTTTTCTCAATTGATGTAAAAAAAGATATTGCCCCAAATGAAAAAACTGAGAAAACAATTCCTCCAAAAACTATTGCAAAATCTATATCAGGTGATTTTTTATAAAAAGAATATGCAATTATAAAAATCGATAAGAAAAGAATATATTTAATCATTCTGAAAAAAAATCTTGTAAGTTCATAGTTTATTTCTCTAAAATTAACTTCTATTTCAAAAATATAGGCATCAATAAAAATAGATACTAATACAAAAAGAAAACTCAAAAAATTTCCATATATAAAATAAATAAGAAAATCTTTTTTTATAAGATAAACAATAATATAAGCCAAAAAATGAATCAAAAAAATATACAAAAACCAAGAATAAAATGAGTAAATTTTAAGTATTTCAGCGTTACTTTTTTCTTTAAGAGTTAAATTTATTTCAGTTCTAAAATACTTGAAAAAAAGATATATTACAACACTTGCAGTTATTGCAAAAGATAAAAACAAAGAAAACATTTTTTAGGATTAATCCTCTTTAATCCTCATTTTGTAAAAGCTTCTCCAAATAAAAAACAAACCAACAACAAAGAAAATTGCAAAAAGAAGAATTCTTATTTTTGGCTCAAGTTCTATTGCAAGCTCAACAGCTAAAAGCCCAAATAGAGTTGTAAATTTTATTATTGGATTCATTGAAACAGATGCTGTATCCTTGAAAGGGTCACCAACAGTATCACCAACAACAGTTGCAGCATGAAGATCTGTTCCTTTCATATTAAGTTCTGTCTCAACAAGTTTTTTTGCGTTATCCCAAGCCCCACCAGCATTTGCCATAAAAACTGCCTGAAATAATCCAAAAATTGCAATTGATATGAGATAACCTATAAAGAAATAATGATTAAGGCACGCATATGCAAGTGTTAAGAAAAATACAGCAAGAAATATATTAAACATTCCCTTCTGAGCATATATTGTACATATCTCAACAACTTTTTTAGAATCAGAGATGCTTGCTTTTCTAACCCCATCAAGTTTTATATTGTTCTTTATAAACTCAGTTGCTCTATATGCGCCAGTAGTTACAGCCTGATTTGATGCTCCACTAAACCAATAAATCATTGCGCCACCAACAATATTTCCAAGAAGAAACATAGGATTTAAAATAGAAAGTCCTTCAACTGCACTAACATCACCATACTTTGCCTTAAGCAACTGTATTATTGAAAAAACAAGTGTTGTTGCTCCAACAACAGCAGTTCCAATTAAAACTGGTTTTGCTGTTGCTTTAAATGTATTCCCAGCACCATCATTTTCTTCAAGATATATCTTTGAATTAAAATCTGGATTAAATCCAAACTCTTTTTTTATCTCTTCACTTACATTTGGTATTGTCTCAATAGTTGAAAGTTCAAATATTGATTGAGCATTATCAGTAACAGGTCCGTAAGAGTCAACAGCAATTGTAACCGGTCCCATACCAAGAAAACCAAATGCAACAAGCCCAAATGCAAATATGGTAGGGTTTGACATTATATCAGAAAGCCCAAGCGTTGAAAAATAATAAGAAATTCCCATCAGGAAAACAATCACAATACCAAGCCAATATGCAGAAAAATTGCCAGCAACAAACCCAGAAAGTATATTCAATGATGCACCACCTTCTCTTGAAGCATTTAAAACCTCTTTAACATGCTTTGATCTTGTTGATGTAAATATTTTCACAAACTCAGGAATTATTGCACCAGCAAGCGTTCCACATGTAATTATTGTTGCAAGCTTATACCAATAGGTTGTATCCCCATTAAGATTACCGATAAGAATATAACTTAAAATATACGTCATAATTATTGAAACAACTGATGTAACCCACACAAGTGAAGTTAAAGGAAGTTCAAAATTAAGTTCCTTTGCATTCTCATATTTCATTTTAAAATAATTTCTGGTAAGATAATACGATAGTATGCTTGTTACAATCATTGCAATACGCATCACAAAAATCCACACAAGCAATCGAATCTGAATTGTTGGATCCCCTACAGCAAGAACTATAAATGTTATAAGAGCCACTCCTGTAACACCGTAGGTTTCAAACCCATCAGCAGTTGGTCCAACAGAATCCCCTGCATTATCACCAGTACAATCAGCAATAACACCGGGATTTCTTGCATCATCCTCTTTAATCCTAAAAATTATCTTCATCAAATCAGAGCCGATATCAGCAATCTTTGTAAATATACCACCAGCAATTCTAAGTGCACTTGCACCAAGTGATTCACCTATTGCAAATCCAATAAAACATGGTCCTGAATACTCACCCGGTATAAAAAGAAGAATTACAAGCATTATAATAAGTTCCACACTTATCAAAAGTGTTCCTATACTTATCCCTGCCCTAAGCGGTATATCCATAGCAGGAAATGGATAACCCTTTAAAACTGAAAATGCAGTTCGAGAATTTGCATAGGTATTTATTCTCATTCCAAACCATGCAACTCCATAAGAACCAAGTATTCCAATTATGCTAAATATAAGAATTATTACAAGTTTTCCTAAATCAAAGTTCCTTAAATATCCAAAGTAGAAAACTATTATAACCGCAATAAAGATCCAAAGTATCACAAGAAATCTTCCTTGAGTTAAAAGATATGTTTTACAGGTCTCATATATCAACTCAGATACTTCAAGCATTGCCTTGTGAACCGGAAGTTTTTTGACATTTGCAAAATGATAAATTCCAAAAAGCATTCCAGCCAAACAAACAAGTATTCCCCACAAAAGTAAAGAATGTCCACTAACTCCACCAAATGATACAGCATTTAAATCGGGTATTATAAGATTTGCTTCACTTGCATAAATATTTGACACAAAAAAACTTAATAACGTAACAACATTCATCATACAAACCTCCAAAATTTTAACAAATTTCTTAATTATATAATATACAAAAAAAATAAAAAAAAAAGAAATTTAGCAAATCAAATCATATATAATCTAACCATGATATATATCATCTTGTCAAAAATAATCTAACTTAATGGTGGCTTGGTTAGGTATAATTTTACTGATAACAACAAACTAAGATTAAGAGATCATATAATGATCCTAACCAAGCCAGATTATGAGTTTCGTATGAAGTACATTTTTGCCTATATAGGAAAAATTCTTAAATAAAGGTTATTTTTTAAAGAATCAGATTTTTATTAAAAATCTGGAAGTTAGATAAGAAAAGCAAATCCAAATAATGAGAAAATAAAAAAGATAAAGGAGTTAAAAAGTAGATTAAATCCATTTGTTTTAGGTGAGATAATAGATAAAAAACTTGAAAAAATATGGGAAAGTGCGAATAGAAAGATTAAGTCAGTGATATCTAAGAGAGAAACAAAGAACGATGAGATAATAAATACGATTGAAAAATTATTAAAAAAGGAGGCAAATCTTGGTTAGGTTTATTTTGACAAGACGATTATTTCTATGGTTAGATTTATTTTTGAATTGACGAGATTTTTTACAACTATACACTATCCTTTTGGATGAAATCTTTTATGCATATCTTTTATGGCTGAATTATCAAGATGAGTATATATCTGTGTAGTGCTTAAACTTGAGTGTCCAAGCATCTCTCCGATAGATCTTATATCAGCCCCGTTTTGTAGAAGGTGTGTTGCAAATGAATGTCTAAATATATGAGGATACACATTTTTATCAATGCCAACAAGTCTTGATATTTTTTTTATATCCTTCCATATGCTTATTCTACTTATTCGCTGACCATTTCTATTTAAGAAAAGATATGATGATGGCTGAATTTGTTTTTTCTCAAAATAATTATTCCTAATCTCAATATAAACTCTTAAAACCTCTGCTGTTTTTTTACTTATTGGAACAATCCTCTCTTTCCCTCCTTTGCCATAAACCCTTATCCAAAGATCATTTAAGTCAACATTTTCAATCAAAAGATTACACAACTCACTTACCCTTATGCCTGTAGAGTAAAGAAGATCAATAACCGCTATGAGTCGTATCCCATTAAATTTATCTTTATTAAATTCTGCTGATAATAGTTCTTCCATTTCATTAAAATTAAGAAACTCAGGAAGTTTTCTTTCAGGCTTTGGAGCTCTAAAGTTTGAAAGAGGATTTGATTCAATTCTTTTTTCAACAAAAAGATATTTATAAAATGCCTTTATTGATTCTGTTTTTCTAAAAATCGAATTTATTTTATAACCCTTTTCTTTTAAATAAAGAAGATATTTTTCAAGTATCTGATGCGTTATTGTAGCAAAATTTACTAAATTTTCATCGCACCATTTAAGAAATGCTTTAACATCTCTATAGTAAGAAAGAGCAGTATTATTTGATAAATTTTTCTCAAGTGAAATATATGCTTTAAACCCTTTTAATAAATCATCATACATACTATAAGTCATTAGATTCTATCTTTCGTAGAGCAGGGTCTTACCCCTTTTCAAAATCCCTTTTTTTTCAATTTCCCTCCCGACGTTACGTCGGGGAAAATAAGTGGTATTTTTTCGTTTCTTACCTCTTACCTAATCACTTCTTACCTTTCTTAGATTTATCTTCTTCCTTTTTATCTTTATCGCTTTCCTGTTTAACATCTTGTTGAGTGTTTCCAAGAAACTTTTCTCTAAGTTTTGATTCTATCTCATTTGAAACATCAGGATTTTGTTTTAAAAATTCTTTTGCTTGCTCTCTTCCCTGTCCAAGTCGTTTTCCATTATACTCAAACCAGCTTCCAGTTTTTTCTATCATCCCAACCTCAACACCAAGGTCAAGAAGAGACCCTTCTCTTGAAACACCTTCTCCATTTATCATCTCAAACTCAGCCATTCTATATGGTGGAGCAACCTTATTTTTAACAACTTTTACTTTTATCTTTGAACCAATCACCATCTCACCTTGTTTTATATTCTCTGTTTTTCTTATATCAAGTCGAACTGAAGAATAAAATTTCAAAGCAAGGCCACCAGGTGTGGTTTCTGGATTTCCAAACATGACACCAATTTTTTGCCTTATTTGATTGATAAAAATTATTGCTGTTTTTGTATTTGATGCAATTGCTGTAAGTTTTCTAAGTGCTTGAGACATCAATCTTGCTTGAAGCCCAACATGCTGATCCCCCATCTCACCTTCGATCTCTGCTTTTGGCACAAGAGCTGCAACTGAATCAATAACTATAAGGTCTACAGCACCAGATCTAACTAATTTTTCACATATATCAAGTGCTTCTTCACCAGAATCAGGTTGTGATATTAAAAGATTATCTATATCAACCCCAATTTTTTTTGCATAAAGCGGATCAAGTGCATGTTCCGCATCTATAAATGCTGCAACACCGCCATCCTTTTGAACCTGTGAAATTATATGAAGTGTTAAAGTAGTTTTTCCACCTGCCTCAGGACCAAATATCTCTATAATTCTTCCTCTCGGAATTCCACCAACACCCAACGCAAAATCTAGCGGAAGTATTCCTGTTGGAATAACATTTACCCTTGTCTCAACAACCTTTTCACCAAGCCTCATTATTGCTTTTTTTCCAAATGCCTTTTCTATCTGACTTAAAGCAGCCTCAAGTGCTTGTTTCTTTTCATCTTTACCCATAACTCCTCCCTTTTACATTTATACTATTTTATCATAAAAATTTGTTTTGTCATCAGCAATCTTTGTTATTCTATCAAGTTCCATTTTTAGTTCGCATCTTCTTTTTTCAATATCATCATCTTTATTAATCTCTATTGGATTTCCATAAACAATTACAACACTACTAAAAGGTAGCGGAAGAATATATCTATCCCATGCTTTTCTAAAAACAATTGCTTTTCTTGCAGATGATGTTACTGGTATTATAATTGAATTGCAAACTTTTGCAATAAAAAGTATTCCATCTTTTACATCATAAATTGGTCCTCTTGGTCCATCAACAGCAATTGCCATATTATATCCACCAAGGACTTCTCTTATTGCGGCCTTTAAAGCGCTAACACCACCTTTTGAACTTGACCCTCTCACACATTTATAACCAAATTTCTGCATTATTGCTGTTTGTATATCCCCATCTTTTGATAGACTTGTAATTAAACATATCTTAAAATCTTTATGAGAATTTACAAGAGAAAACTGTCTCTGATGCCAAAATGCAAGAAGAACTTTTTTATTGCCCGATATATTTTTTTCAAAAACTTCTCTATTTATGTATTTAATTCTAAGTGTGGATGAAATAATTTTTATTATCCAATATGCAAAAAAAGGTAAGATTTTACAGATTACAAAATCATATTTTATAAGTTTCATATAAAAGAATTATAACAAAATTTAAAAAAAGACCAATCAAATTTTATAAAATATTTTTATGAAGATTTTTTTATTGTTTTTAAGTTTAATTTTAAACTCTCAAATGAATGCTAA
>Ga0080004_1095048_pt1 | contig 68526 bp, 86 predicted proteins | sample WasSprMetagenome_FD_69207 | JGI IMG/M metagenome (GOLD analysis project Ga0080004, IMG submission 69207) | Sulfidic aquatic microbial communities from Washburn Spring, Yellowstone National Park, USA - WS (SPADES assembly) (version 2) | ecosystem: Environmental > Aquatic > Thermal springs > Hot...
TTGAACCAGTTTTTGCAGAGGATTACGTCGCTGTCAACAAACATAAACCAGTCCGTATCTGCTTCCTCTATGCCCCTCTGCCTTGCTCTAGCCCTCGAGCCATTTTCGGTTATAAAAACGACGTTTCTGTATTCTCTCTTAAACTCGTTTATTATTTGGTATGTTCGGTCGGTTGAGGATGCGTCCAAAACAATTAAACGGCTCACGGGAACATTTTTGTAGACGGATCTAAGGCATTCCCGGAGTATGTTTTCGCTGTTCTTTGTAAGCATGACAACGTCTATTGGCTTGTTGAAGGACATTTTTCCTCCTACTTCTTAATTAGTATTCTAGCGTCTAACCCGAAATAAGGTATTTTAAAAGACCTGAAAAATAAGAGTTTATCTGCAACTCTCAGACCAGCGTCGAAGAAAGGTTCAACTTTAACAAAGCTACACCTCAAATTTTCTCTTATCAGTCTCTCCCAATCCCACGGAGCTCTGACGTTTATGTGAGTTTCATCCACATTTCTTAAAACCCGTTTAACAGGTTTTTCAACAACCATGTTCGGTGTGGTGCAAATAATCATATCCTTACAAGCATTAAACATGTTTTTAAGGGCACGTAAAGAACATGGAAGGTGTTCCAAAACTCCAATGCATGTGATTAAGTCGAAGAAACTCTCCCTAAACGGCAAGTTTTCTTGGACGTCGCAAACGACAAAGTCGGCAGTTTGATTTTTCTTGGCTTGTTTTAATCCGTATTTTGACACATCAACGCCATAAGCTTGATAACCCAAGAATTTTAAAACGTTAACTGCATATCCATAGGCGCAACCCACATCTAACGCTGTTTTTTCCTTCCCAATTAAAAGGTTAGAATTTGAAACTTTCGACGCCCATTTAAGAACGTCTAAAAAATGCTGTTCTATCAGCCTTCTCCTACTCGAGTACCTCAAATACTTGAAGTACTCCCTTTCAAATTCTGATGACTCCTTCTTTAGACTCAAGTTTTTAGACGCATCCTCTTAAGCTAATGTAGTTTTTCGTTAATATTCTAATATGGGTTTTCGTGAGGGTCACGCTAGCTTTATGTAGCCTCACAATCTACATTGCAAAGAAAAGAAGGAGAAAAAAGTCACCGCAATGAAGACCATAAAGGTTTCGGTTGTTATTCCCACCTTCCAAGAGGGAAAATACATAGAAAAAACTTTGTCCAAACTGGCTGGTATAAAACCTCCAATAGAGATTATCGTGGTGGATGGAGGAAGCAAAGATAACACGGTTGAGATTGCGAGGCGTTATGCAAGTGCCGTTTATCAAATAAACATGCGAGGAATCTCTAAGGCTAGGAACTACGGAGCCAAGAAAGCCAAAGGAGACATTATAGTTTTTTTGGATGCAGATGTGGACACACCCTCAGATTTTGTGGGAAAAGTCCTTAAAACATTTGAGAACAAGGATGTGGTGGGGGCAACCTGCTATATAATGCCAGCCAACCCAACCTTTGCTGAAGCTGCGTTCTTTCACTTTTACAATTTCCTCATTCGCGTCATTTTTAGGATTAGACCTCACGCGAGAGGTGAATTTTTCGCTGTAAGAAGAAGCACGTTTTTGGCTGCCCATGGGTTTGACGAGAATATGCCCTGCATCGAAGATCATGATCTTGCCCACAGACTTTCCAAACTAGGAAAATTTATATTTATTAAAGACTTGACGGTTTATGAATCCTTGAGAAGGTTTAGAAAGCTAGGGCTTTTTAGAGTTGTGAGCGTGTGGTTTGTGGATTATCTGTTTTTTGTGCTTAGGGGAAGACCGTTTTCAAAAATTTGGCAACCAGCGCGCTAGTTCATTTTTAAAGGAAAAGGCTTCTAGTCGAAAAGGAGTAAAATCCCTCTTTTATTAACGTTGGATTGAAAATGGATTGTGCAAGAATGGAGGGTTCACGGAAACAAGTTGTCAAACACTCGTTGCATTTCACATGCTTGAGGAAACGAGGTTCCTTATCGTGGAGCGCATTAAACAGCTTCTCCTTTACAAAGCATGGGTATACGTCTCCCCGGCAGTCAATGAAAACCACGTCTTCTCCGCCCTTACAATATACATGGGGAGGCTTTTTCTCATGGAACCTTATTATGTCTTCAATGCACGTGCCTAAGTTGGCAATGGCGCCTCCATTTCTTTTGAGGAATAAAATCGTTTCTATAGTTTTTTGTAAATTCTGGTATAGTATGCTTTCTTCGGGAAGTTTTCCGCCGAGGGGATAAGCGTCAGCGTTGTTCTTCATCGGATAACAAAAGCCTATGGGAACGCCCAACTGCTTGTTTACATATTCTATCATATTTTCAATGCCGTCTCTTATAACATAGGAGTTCAAAAACGTTAAGGCGTATGTCTTTAATGAAGCCTCCTTACAGTTCTTAATAGTCTCCTCCTGCTTGCGCTTGATGTCCTTATGTCGTCTAAGCTTTTCGCACAAATCTGCATCCCAATGGTCTAGGGATACGCTTAGAAGGTATAACCCAGCCTCTTTCAATTTCATAACCATTTCCTTTGAGCATGTTCCATTTGTCGTCATCGAAGTTGCAAATCCCAAACTGTTTGCATATTTTACAACTTCAACAACATCTGGATGAAGAGTTGGCTCACCGCCAGTAAAGTACACTATTAGGAATTTGTTGGCTGCGAGAAAATCTAAAATTTTCTTGGCGTCTCGTAAACTGATAAACTCTGGGGGTTTTTCGTATATGTCACACATTACGCATCTACAATTACATTGTGTAGTTAGGGCAAAGACTGCCGTTTTTCTACAACCTGCAAGATACCTTTTTACTATTTCTCTCACGTTAACCGTGGTCAACGCCACCCGGAGGCTGCTTTTTACATTGCTGTTTGGTTCTTTAGCTCCCTTTAAACATTTCCAAAATCCACCTTCGTTTGCGCATAGAGTATCTGTAAAGCTCATGTTTCCATGTTTGGCAGTATAGCCATGATTTCTGCTATCCTACGGGCAATTTTTCGGTTTAATCCATACTGTTCCTCTTCGATGTTTACAAGCGGGATGCTCGCTTCTGTTGGGTGGTACTGCACGGCGCCGAAGTTCTCGATTATCCTTGGCCCCGCGTCTTTGGGCCGTTTTAGCTCGATAAGTGCTGGTAGAAGCATGATGAGGATGAATGTTGAGACTCCTAGAAAAAGCATAAGCATTGTTGGAGTCGGATTCGGAGTCATCATTACCTTTTAAACAATTGCCATAATTCACAATATAACAATTTCCATTTCCAGAATGAGAGGTTTTCCTCCAGCAGTTACCATTTCTTCTAAAGATTTTGGAAAATGACACGTCAACAAACGCCATTAAGCATATGCACATATTGTATACAAATATGAAGATCATTAATGGAATTAACCATTGGGCTCTCTTTCTACCATCTAGATAAGCGCCGATTCCAACTTCAAAGAAAGGCGCAAAATTGCCCACAAAACTGTATAGAAAAACTGGGACTGAAGCCCAGAGAGCTGCTAGCCATTGAGATGACTTCAAAAGTAAAAGTGGAATCCCCACAGCCCAAGCAAGCATAACTAGAATCGGCATAAAATAAACATTTAACAAGAGTAAACCGTCGATTTTCTCTTTAAGGCTTAAGTTGCTGCTTTTTAAAACTTTAAATGAATGTTTAATTGCGCATTGCATATGACCTTTAGCCCATCTATACCTCTGTCTCCAGTAGGCACGCCAGTTTTCAACAGCCTCTTCATAGCATTCGGCGTCGTTAATATACCGAATCTTATAGCCTGCAAGGTAAACACGGAAAGTCAAGTCAGTGTCCTCAGCCAAAACGGATTCATCCCATCCCCCTAAAGACTTTAATAAGCTGTGCCGGAAGCCTCCGACTGTTCCGCCGAACTGTGTAAAGGGGAAAAGAAGAGGTGAGACATGGAGGCGGTTTTGGTGATCTATTTAACGTGGGATGAAGCGAAAACCGTTGAGGCTATGGCGCAGTCGCTTCAGCATCGAGTGATTATAAGGCTTTGCCTCTACACTGGAATGAGAGCCCACGAGGTCGCCGACGCCAGGGTTGAAGATGTGGATCCTGTAAATGGCTGGATCTATGTTCCACATGGGCATAACAACGGACCCCGCTATGTGATGGTTGACAAGGAGACGCTGCGGCTGCTTGCGACATATGTGGGATCCAGGAAAAAGGGACCTCTTTTCGTAAAAGCTGACGGATCGCCCATAACAAGGTATATCGTTTACTACGCTGTCATGAGGGCTGCTAAGCGGTCAGGGATCAAGAAGCGGAAAGGAATCAGCCCTTTGATGCTGAGACACACTTTTGCGACAACCTGGCTGAAACGGAAAGGGAACATCAGGCTCCTTCAGAAACAGATGGGACATGCGAAGCTCGAGAGCACCGCGTACTATCTGGATTGGATGCCAGAGGAGATTAAGACCGAATATGAGCACCTCTTCGAGGAAGAAAAGCAACTCCTCACAGCTTCCCCCCATTGACCGCTACTATAAGGATGCGTGTACTCTATGCCCTTTGGAAACCAAACGATGCGAGCCTGGAAGCCTCAGAGAAACAAACTGCATTTTGGCATCTATACTCGAGCAGCTAAAGGCAGCCCAGAGGGAGAGAGGTCGGTTAAAGTGAAGCGGGAGAAGGCGTTGGCAGTTTTTGAGATCGGAGACAAAGTCAAGGTGCGTGAGATCACTCCGACGGGCTTAGGGGATATAAAAATCGATGGAAACATCGTTCACATCAGATTAGCCCAGGGTAAACAGCGCATGCTTGTCTTGGAGTTGAATACAGGCCACGCCATAGAGCTGAGCAGCTGGAATCTACATGAGCAAGAAGTCAGAAAATAAGCAGCCTGAACCTCAGATGCTTTTCAGAGAGATGACAAGCGACGTGCAGCGCCTCTTAATCGACCTGAGCCTGAAAGGGTATATATACATCGGTAGGACGGGATGCGGGTTAACGCAAGACTTCAGACAGCAGACTTTCAAGCATGGAACCATAAAAGCCATCGAACAGGAAAAGCCCTTCATAGGCGAGACCCAAGCGAAGATCCTCACGCTCATCAGCATAGAAGGCCCCAGGTGGGTTCCTTTCAAACGGATCGAGGATGAGTACTACGGCGTCAAGCTCCCCGAGCCTGTCACAGCTGAGACGGAGGAAGATGACGAATGATGCCTGAGAGGAAGATCAACGCCTTAGATGTTTTGGATAACATTGAGCGGAGAGAGGTCTTGGGACAGAATGGAGATGTTGAAAGTGTTGAGGCTAGGGCTGGAGAAGCTCCGTCTTACCTAACCGAAAAAGAGATGATTTCCACGTCGGAGTTAGGTAAGAAACTGAGGGAAATCTACGACGCCATGCTTGAAGCATATCGTAAGAATAAAGATAAGGAGCAGGGAGCCAAAGAAGCCCTCGACATCTACGATCAGAACCAAGGATTTCTCGAGGAAATTCGGGGAATAATCAGCGACATCGAGGACCTACATGACACTCTCCTGGAAAGCCTAAAAGAAATCTCGAGGCAACGGGAAAAACAGGAAGCCACCGCAAGACGCATCGGATCCGGCGGCTCCCTGGTTGCGAAGCTGGTCCCATGCGGGAAAAATTGCTCAGGATGCCCACATGGACCATATCTTTACAGGGTTGTCAAAGTTGAAGGAAAGCTCCACTGGATCTATCTGGGAAAAGCGTGAGAGCAGCAGCGTCTTACCTAACCTTTGGAAAGGGTGTTAGGGTGAAAGGGTTAGGTAAGAATAAATCTCGAGACTTAAGAAACACGCAGAAGCAGAACCAAACAACAACAACAAAGCCCCCCCTTTCACTTCTTTCTTTTTCTTTTTCTTCTTTCTGTTCTTAACTACTGCTGCTGACTTTCTTTCTTGTTCCTCATGATGGGGGGATTTGTTGTTGTTCTTCTTATTGCTGGTAGCTCAAGCGCCAACCTCGAGAGCCGTCACCCTGATCTCGATGAAAAGCTCAGTTCCATCCTCAAGCCTTAAACTAAAGGTTTTGACAGCCGATTTGACAGCCTTTTTGACTGACGCTCTTCGCTTAACAACCATATTTTTCTCCTTCAAGCGTTAACGGTCATTTCTCTGGCTTCTTTTCCTGTTTCCGCTCTTTAGGATACATCTGTCCGAGAAGTTCAAACGGATTCTGAGTTTTTCGTTCCTTATCGCTTTTTGACATGATCACCCAGCCTGTACAAGTTTAAGCTCGTTCTCAAGCTCGGCGAGTTCCTGGTCTCTCTCCTGGAGCAGCAGCTGCTTTTCCTCAGCTGCCTTTGTCAGCTGCATCCTCAACGTCTCGATCCGTGTTGTTGGCGGTTTTTCAAGGCTGCTGAGATAGTCGATCATGTCCGAGATGAGGCCTGTGTTAAGGTCATGCCTGGCGATCTGCATGTCATAGCGCCTCTTGGTCCTTGCGATCCGAGCCTCAATTATGCCCTTGCGTCTCTCGATTTCTCTGGGATCTAACGGTTTCGGCGTCATGAGGAGCGCCAGCTTACGTCTGGCAAGATCTTCACTGTACCCTAATTCCTTCATGTCTGCTATGAACTGTTCAGGTGTGCGTAAACCCAGCTCGAGTTCTCGCTCGAGGTCTGACTCGCTCATGCGCTTGGCTTTGACCGCCTCTGGCTTCTGTTTCTGAAGCGCTAATCTACGGTCGTTTCTCGCCTTGATCATCTGAGCCTTTGCGATCCTATAACTGATTTCCATGGGTGTAAATTTCAACGCCTCAAGATCTGCCTGCATCTCTGCCTCATTGATCACTCCTTCAATGAAGTCCTTTTCCGTCTGTGCAGCCAGCGCTTTTCTTTCGTCTGATAAGACCTTCCTGGCGCCGTATTGCAACATGACAGCGATGTCGTCTTGACTGAAGCCGAGTTCTCTGAGCTTCTTTATGATCCATTCCTGAGGGATGTCAGGATCCTCGAGCATGCTCAGAACTGTTCTCTGGTTCGGCTCGACAAACATGGTCTTATACCAGGCGTCGATGTATTCGTCTTTCCATCCCCAATAAGCATAGATCCGTCGCCATTGGTCATATGTAATGTTTTCCTCGAAAAGCATCTGGTCCGCTGTGCGTGTGTCTGGGATTGCTGGGCGATATATGCTGTTGTAGTAGAAGCGGATCGGCTGTTCATAAGCAGCTGAGAAAATCGGCATAACTATCGATTTGGAGATTTCTCCGAGGGCGAAAGCGTCCTGCATGAAGTCAGTTATAGCTCGAGCTTCAATTCCAGAACCGAGAGCTTTCAATGAGCCGACTGCGCCCATGACGGAAACGCCGAAGCCTGCGCCTGCTCCGATCAGCAATAGAGGAACCGTGAAGCCGGCTGCCTCTTCTGGGCTGATTGGGCTGTGCGATCCGAAAAATGAGGTTATGCTGTTCCAGAGGTCTTTCAGCATGTTATATATGGCGTCTCTGATCCAGTTGAGCGCTCCCAGGAGAGGCGTTATGATGTGCTCGCTAACGAAGCCGACGATCATGCCGCCGGCTGTCTGCAAGCCTTTCCAAAGCCAGTCGATAAAGCCTTTGAGAGCTTCTCCGAGAGCAGCTGCAACTCCTTTAAGAGCGTCTGAAACCCATCCGCCGATCGTGTTGACAGCTGATCCGAGAGCGTTTCCAATTGCACCGATTCCTTGGTTGATCCCGTCAGCCACCTGCCCAAGGAAATTCGTCAGGTTCGTCCATAAAGATCCGAGAGCCCCTGAGACGCTGCTCCATAAGTTTCCGAAGGCACCTGAGATCGACGTCCAGAGACCGCCGATCGATGTGCTGATGCTGTTCCAGAGGTTTCCCAGGGTGTTGACGAAGTTGGTCCATAACCCGCTGACGGCTCCGCTTACGCTGTTCCAGAGGTTAGAAAAAGCGGTGGAGACTGAGGTCCAGAGTCCACCTATCGAGGAGCTGATCGAATTCCACAGGTTGCCGAAAGCTGTTACAATGTTGGTCCAGACTCCGCTAACAGCGTCGTTGATCCATTTCCATACTACGCTTACAGCGTTGACGGCTGCTGTGCTTATCCAGTTCCAGAGGTTTTCAAACCAATGCTGAACAGAGTCGAGAGGCCATGGCCAGCCTGCCAAAGGCTACACCTTTACAGTTTCAGGTTTAAAGGCTCCAGATTTTTCGATGTCTTCTCTAATCTTTTGCGCTCTATACCTCAAAAACTGCTCGTAGAGGTCGCCTTTTTTGCTTTCCCACTGTTTACGGAGATCCTCTTCTTTTCCCTTAGCCACATCTGAAAGCGGAATGAAGATTGATCTGGGAAGGTTGTCGCCATGTCTGTATGTGGTGATGACCGTATAGTATGGCTTGTTTGGCTGCGGATATGTGATGGTGATCCTTTCGTCGAGGATCACGACGTCAACGGGTTCTTTGTTTCTGAACATTGCCTTTCACCTCTGGCTTGAACTGGTTGAGGACGTCGTCGGCGACTGCTCTCAAGATGTCTGCTGCTTGTTTATCGTCTCCTTTCATGGCTGCCACGAAGGCAGCGAAAAACGCTTGGCTCACTCGATCGCTTGGTCTTAACACGTCACTCATTTGGCTTCGTCTCCTTTTCCTTTGTGTACTTGATCAGCTGCTCGAGACCGCTTAGCGTTATGAAATTGCCAGCCCATGAGACCAGGAAGGTTTTGACGCAGTTGAAAGCGAATTCGACTGGTGAGGCGCTGACGGTTTGGAATGTTGCGTTTGCGACTTGGTTCAGTATGGTGATGGTGACGCCGGCAATGCTTGAAACGATCGCTGCATCTTTGAAGGTCATTGGATTGCCTCGGTTGAATGGGTTTATGTTCAGTTTCACTTTAATCCCTCAAGAGAGAATTCTCTATTCGAGCATATATTTTGACATAAACGCTTGAAAGAGCCTTATGCTCCTGCAACTATTGCCTGGGCTGAGTTAAGGCTTCTCCAATGCATTCCGTCGCCCCATGTGCTGCCTTCTCCGAGGTCGATTGTTCCGTCGATTTTGATCCTGTTTGCTATGATGCCGCCTGGGAAGGCTGCAAGCCTTATGAACCGTCTGGCTCGACGGATCTGGCGAGCGTACAGAGTTGGGTTTACGACGGACATGCCCATGATCATTAATGCGGTGAAACTGGGAAACTCGTCGTATAAGCCCCAGCCGTCGCCTTTGATTCCTGCTCCCCACCCTTTGCCGATCGGATGGTAATAGAAGCCGCCCCATTTCCCTTGAGTTAAGGCGCAGGCGAAGTTTAAGGCACGCTCACACAGGTAACTGTAATCTTGGACGCCGACGTTTCTGAAAGGTCCTTTTGCAAATGTGTAGATCGCAAGGGCTGTCATTCCTTGAACGTAGCTTATTCCTTGAGGGACAACGCCAGCAGGCATCAGCCACATTTCAGCTCCCGGAGGATATTCTGTTCTGAAGTATGCGTCGTCAAGATCCGTCGGGTTTGAGCTTCCAGTCCAGCAGAGGATGAGGCTTTGATAGACGTCGTTTGCCCATTGTTTGACGCTGTAACCGTTCTCGCTTGTCAAGTCTGCTCCGTAAGCGTCGAGGGCTGCATACGCTCCCATTAGGCATTCGGCGCTGTCACATGCGAAGGCTGCATAATTCCAGACTGGTGATCCAGCGATGTAGTTCCAACGTTGGTTTGCGAGGAGGTAGCTTGAAGGATATTGGTTATGATGTTGGATCTGGCATTCGCGGAGAAAGTTGAAAGCCTTCTGAACAGTTGACTTGAATGTTGTGGTTCCTTTGGCTTTATCGTATTCAGCCATAGCCCAAACGAGAAGCCCAGCTCCTGAGTCGACTTGAATATCCTTGTAGGGTGAGCCTTCTCTAACAGTTGAGGCGTGTTTCCCGTTTGCTATTCTTAAAGGATAATAGATTTGTTCCCATGAACCGTCAGAGTATTGAATGTTAGCCATCTGAGTTAAGACGTCTCCAGCAAGGTCAAGCTCGCCTGGTCCGTTGGCTTTTATGAGCGCTCTGCACACCCATCCGGCTTCGTATGACGCTATTCCACCCGTAGGATCCGCAACTGGAACCTTAGTTGGAAGGATTATTCCTTCCTTGATGTAGTCTGTGGTTATGGGTTCCTCGTTTTTAAACTGAAATCCGTTAGTCAACACCCATCGAGGAAAAACCGTCAACGGAAAGAATTTTGATGGGTACTCCTCTGCTTCAAACGGTAATAGCAGCATGGTTCTTGTGAAGTCAGGAGCGCCTTTCGGCATGGTTTAGCCTTCACTCTCCGAGGATGCGCTTTACGAGTTTAACCATTGCCTGGGCTGCTGATTCCTGGATGCTTGAGGATGGAGCCGTCTTTTCCTTTGTCACCCAGATGCGAATATAAAAAGAGTGGGGATATGTGTCGTCTTCGTTCCATGCGGAAGCAGTTAAAGAAACAGGTTCGCCTGCAAGCTCATAATCCTCTGTCCATTCGAGAGTTTCGTCGTCGCCTGTTATCCATTCGTCCTCGCCGTATGGAATGACCTGAGTTTCGCCGTATTTTATGGCTAAGTGTGCGAGGGCTTGATGTCCAGCTGGGATCAAGACCGCTATTTTGGTGATGACGCCTGGCCTGAGCTTCAGCTCTTTCGTTACTGGCTGATTCCAAGGCGTGTTTGGTGGAGCTTTGACGACGAAAGTGAAGAGCATTTATGGCACTTGCTGCTCGACAAGGATCTTGACTGTTACTCCTGCCTGGGCTGTGTGAGTGATCCTAAGCTCTGCTATGTCCCATTCGAAGCGTTTTCCGTTTGAGACTTCTGTCTGATCAAGCGTGAGCTCTGTCATGTCTGGAAAAACTATTTTGAGGCTGAAGGATCCGGTGCTCTTGTCAAGGATCTCGACTGCTGAAAGGTCTGAGCCAAGCAGCTCGTTGTCTCTGGCTGTGTCAAGCGGAATGACGATTTTCTTTGCCCTGGTGGCTTTTCTTATGTAGGTGCTCATGGAAGCCACGCAACGACAAGCCAGTTTCTCGCTACTCCGTCGATGGCTGCTGCAGTCGAGTTGTATAAGATGATTCTCAGAATGCCGTTTGAGGGAACATAGGCGCCTTGAAAGACCAGCCCGTTTTCAAGGTTGTCGTTACATGTTACAAGGACCTTATGCTGAGTAGTTAAGCCTGGAATAGCGTTGTCGATGCTTGCGGATGAAGTGGCTGCTATGCTTGGCGGATCCATTGCGAAAGCGTAGACGATCAGCCCTGAGACTTTCCGTTTGCGTATTCCCATGGTTTCGCCTTCTAAGCCTTTTATGCTGGAGGCCAGGCTGCAACTTCAAGGATGAGGCTTATGTCGTATGTTTCTGATCCGCCTGAGTTGTTGGTCAGCTTGTAGTTGAATTTTGAGCCTTTCTTAAAGGGGATGTTGAGTTCTGGAAGATGGGGGTTCACTGGGTCAAGCAGGTCAACGGGGACGTCTGGCCTGAAGATAGGTTGCCCGTCGATGTCAGCGTAAAGCTGAACGTTGGTGGTTATGCTGTTTCCTCGAGGTGTAACAATGACCTTTTTGAGAGTGTAATCGACGTCTGCTGCGAAGTTGTCTTCCTTGAAGGATCCGCTTGATATGGATCCCGTTGTAAGCCTGTGGATTCTAACGCTTGGCATTGCTTAATCACCCGACCTTCCTGTAGACTGCTGCAGCGAGGAACTGGAATTGAGCAGCTGTGGTTCCGAAGAGGCTGCCGCCGCTTACGTTCATGGCTTTGACGTCGAGGCTGTGATCTCCGCCGAGGAGTATAGGCGTGTCCTCGAGGTCGAAAGGCTCCATAGTGTTTGTGGTTGTTGCTGGAACGTCAAGGTTGAAGCGGGCTATGCCTCGTTTTCCTGCTGAGGCTGGAAGGTTGTCGAGCGGAGCGCCGTCAACGTAGAAGCGTACGCCCACATTGCCTTCTGCTTCTGCAGGTGAGCCGGCTGCGACTTGTCTGACGACGACCCTGTTGTTGAAGAGGTACTGCTCGATCGTCGTTGGAACAAGCGAGTAGAGGCTGATCTCGGCTCCGTCTGCCCATGATGTTCCTGTGCTCACAGCTGAGCCTGAGACGACAGTCATGTATTCCTTGTCCTGGTTGCCGAAACGGTTCAATAAATCGCTTGGAAGCGACTCTCCAGGAGCGAGGTCAAGCATATAGCCGATGATAAGGACGTTTTTTGCTGCTGTGCCGTCGAAACGCATGGTTTTTCCCGGGGGAACAACGAGCTTGTAGTCGCCGAGCTTTAAAGGTCCGCCCATGTTGGAGGCTGTCTTTCTCATGGGTGCGAGGTAGTTGGTGATGACTCCGCATGTTTTTCCGTCTATGCGTATGGTGACGTTTGCGGTGTCGTCGGTGCCGATCTCCTCGATGACGTAGGCTTTGTATGGCTCCAGAGTGTAGTCCGTGTTAGTGACGCAGATTTTATCCAATGGGTATTTTTTCATGTTTTTCCCTTCTCACGGGTTTTATTTGTCAGCTGGAAAGGTCTATATGGAGCCAGGGGCCTATCCTGGCGTTCCAGCTGCAAGCAAGGCCAAACGTTTACTGTGGAGCTTGTCGCCAATCGCCTTAACACGGTCGTAGTTTCCAGGGTCGCCTCTTGGACGTCTTTCCTTGAGGTCAACTGTTGAGATTTCCGCCAGGAAGGGAGCCACGTTTGTCTGCATGTCTTGCTGAGCTGCGCTGACGCCTGGTCCGAAGCGGCCTGCAAGGGCTCGGACTTTCCTCTCGAATTTGGAGGCGCCTGCCTTGCTGATTCCGCCTTTGAACAGGGCGTCGATGTTGGCTGCTGTGATTGCTGCCTTGAAGTTGGCAGCTGCAGCTTTAGCGTTGGCTTCCCATTTAGAAGCAGCTGCTGGAGTGTTTGCCTCGTAGTATGTTGAGCGTCTCGGAGTTTCTTCAGCCCATTTCTTGGCTACCGCATCGGCTGAGGGTACTTCTACTTTCACCATTTCAGGTTCCTCAAGTCTTAATTCGCAATTCTTAAATTTATCTTTAGATAAACGCTTGAAACTGGAGGTTTGTTATGGCCTTCACTCAGCCAAGGAGAGAGCTTGAGCCTAAATGGGTAAGCGAGTACATGGCACGCACCTATCCAAATGCAGAGGTGAGGTTCAGGGTTCCGCTCGGTCCGATCCCTACGGAAACACAGAAGGATTATGGACTTTTGAAAGGCTTACGTGTTTATCGACCATGGAGACCTGAAGTGGATGCTGCTGCAAGGCTGCCAACTCAAACGGTCCTCGTTGAAGCTAAGATCTTCAAGTACATGGATGGCTTAAGCAAGCTGCCGATCTACAAGAACCTTGTTCCGTCGACTCCAGAGCTGGCGCACTGGCCTAAAGATGTAATTATGGAATTACTGATTCCAGCAGAGATTCCATGGGTTATCGATGCAGCCAGAACCGCAGGCGTCAAGGTGGTGACGACGTTTGTTCCAGACTACATTAAGCGTGTTTGGGATGAACGTGACAAGTATTGGACCAAGGAAGCGATTGAGAAAAGGGAGGAGCGTAAGCGTATGCTCCAGGAGCTGGGCTACACATGAGCCAGAGCGAAGCCCCCAAACAAAAAATGAAGATCGTTATGGTTGACCCTAAAGAGATCAAGGAGCCAGACGTCCGCATAACCTCAACATGGGATCCGGAGATGCTTGAAATGTTTAAGAAAAGCATAGAAGCAGACGGAATCCAGCAGCCTCTTATCCTGATCAGGGAAGGCGAAACCCTATGGCTTGTAGATGGAAAACACAGAAAAGACGAGGCGCTGCTCCGTGGAATACCAAAGGTTCCATGCGTGATCATGGATGGAACAATGAGGCAGGTGATGACGAGAAACCTATACATGAACAGGCTCCGCGGAGGAATTAAAGCGAGTGAAATGATAAAAGTCATGAAATGGCTCCATGAACACGAAGGCATGAACTCCGAGCAGATCGCAAAGGAAACAGGTTTGAAAAGAGACTACATTGAAAAGCTGCTCGAATGCACCAAAGCAGTTCCCGAGGTTCTCGAGGCGCTTGACAGAGAGGAAATCGGCGTAGGGCATGCCTGGGAAATAGCCCGAGTGGGAAACAAAGACGTGCAGCTCCGCCTTCTCGCCCAGGTATTCCAATACCGCCTAAGCGTCAAAGACCTGCACAGCGTCGTCGACGACACCCTGGAGATCCTTCGTAAACGAGAAGAGGAAGCCAAAAACCCTCAGCCGCCAAGCCCCGTCTTAATCCCAAAAATTCGCTGCCATGGATGCGAAGAAGAATATCCCATCAAAAAAGTCGTCGGCGTAAACCTATGCATAAACTGCTACGGTCTTTTAATCGAAGCAGTCAGAGAAGCACGCAAAAAAGGAATCATGCCTGAGAAACCCACCCAACAACAAGCAGAAAACCCGACCCCCCCTCTTGAAACCTTGACGAAAGACCAATCGACCGATCATTAAAATCTCATGTTGCCGAGGTGATGCCATGAAAGATCTTTTTAGGTTCCGTGAGATTTTTGGTGTCGGAAAATTTGATTTTGTGGGAGGTGAAATCTTTGGCAAGTCCAATCAGCAATTTTGTTGAGTTGAAGCCTGGTGTTAAGGTGCGTTTGCATTTCAGCGATCATCGCATTGAGAGACGCTTAATCACTGATCCTGTGCGTAAGGTGCAGGTTGAAAGAGAGAGTTTGATCTTCTACGTTGACAGAATTGATGGTCAGCCAACGAGCAAGATGTACTCGATTCTTTCGCAGAAGCACGCTGCGGAATTCGCTGGGTACCTCGAGGGGAAGCGGTACACTCGTTACGAGTTTGTCGTCGTCAAGGATGCTGCCGGTTTCGTTCCGCCAAGGATTGACCAAGTGATTCCGATATGACTGTGCTGCAGGAGCTGAGGCTTCAGGAGCTGCCGGGGAAGAGGGTTACTCTCGAGCGGGCGGACATCTCAGATTTTGCAGATGTGAGATGGCTGTTTGACACGTATAGCAGCGGAGTCTATGGGTTTGTTCCTGACAGCAGAATTAAACGGCATTTGAGAGAGGGAGCTGTCCACGTCGTCAAGATAGACGGCGAGCTCGCAGCTGCAGCCATCGGCAAGCCTGGAGAGACCCTATGGAACATCATGGTTGTGCCTGAATATCGACACCTGCACCTGGGCACTTACCTTGTCTCAGCCGTTAATCCTGAGAGGATCCGTGTCAAATGTAGGCCTCACCAGGGAATGAGCGAGAAGGACAGAGAGCGCTTCACTGATCCGACGCCGTTTTATGAGCGTCTGGGCTACGTGTTTGAAAGCTGGGACTATCCAAAGAGCTTCTATGTGGGCAAGGATCCTCTTACAGGTAAGGGAATCCTGAAAACCAAGGGAGAGATCCGCTCAGTCAAAATCATGCGAAAACTGAAGCCAGGCGAAAAGCCGCCAGAGCCAGACCTAACGACCAGACCAAAGGTCCAGACCTTAGATCTATCAGTTGCACGGCAGAAACCACGAGTTAAGAGTTTTTGAGTAAATAGGGTAGATGCTTTAAGCTCAAAAGTTTAAGATGTATGTTTTTGGCTATCCTACGTTAATTTTTTAAGCTAATATTGTGCATATTATAAGCCTGTGGTGTCAAGCGTGAAAGAGTGGGAGCAAATCGGGGAAATCAAGGAAACCCACACCTTGAAGGTCTCCGCAAGAGGAGATGGCCTTTGCCTGTATCTTCCCAAAAACCTCTGTGAGGTGCATGGGATAATAGCCGGTGACAGGCTAAAGGTTCATATCCGAGATCATTACCGGCTGAGAATCCCCGAAGCCCAAATGGGCGTTTTGCACAGTTCCGCCGAACTGCGGTATAAGCCCTAGAATGTCCCTCGCATTTTGGTCAACAAGATATCCGCCTATTCTTTCAAGTGCCACAAGTCTTGTTACCATGTTTTGGGGTTCGTTCAACACAATAACTCTGCCTTGAACAGCTCCGACTTTTGGGTCTGCAAACTCTCTCGTGAGTTTTTCTAAAATGTCTCTTTGCGGGTAATAATCCGCGTCAAAGCACATGATAATTTCGTGTTTAGCGTACTTGAGTCCGGCGTTAAGTGCAGACGCCTTGCCTCGTCCTCCTTCATGTTGGCTTCTATGCACCACATTGATGAAGTTATATTTCTTTGAATATTCTTCTGCAATTTGTCCAGTGGTATCTGTTGAAGCGTCATTAATGACTGTAACTTGTAGTTTGTCTTTTGGGTACGTTAGCTCAGTCATCCTCTGAAGAATTCTTCCAATAACTTTTTCCTCATTTCGCGCAGGGATTAAAATGGAGACGGTCGGGTGATAGACATCGTCTACAACCTCAATAGCCTTTTTATTTTTACTCGCGTTTTTAATAACAGCCATTGTGAAAATGTAGTGTCTGACGAGGTATGCTACCATTAAGGCGACTAAAATGACGAATACCGCTTCTAAAAATTCAATGAGCATGCTTCCGCCTCAGATTCTCGTCTTTAGAAACGCTAAGAATAGTTAGACTCGTAGACCAGAATGAGACAACCCATATGAGATTTAAAAAGGGGTTAAGAATTATGTATAGCGCCTCGAAAGAACCATTAAAATATTCAGCGGCGGCAGCAGCGAACAGAAGAAATAGGCTATTCCAGATTAAACAGATAACATTTCCTAATAACAACATGCACAGCTTCTTCGTCAATTCTCCGTTCAGAGGGAACGTGAGAAAAATATAAAGGATGTTGAAGATTAAAAGCATGGATGTCAATTCGGTGTTTGTGTGAAAGAAAAACGAGAGTGTGAACGAAGCCATTATTCCAACCAGCATACCAAACACTAGATGGTCTGTTTTGAGGTTGCCTTTCTCCATCTCCATTTGCAACACAACTTATAGAGATTTATTATAGAAAATTGATATAGAGAAAGTTTCTATAAAGCTTTAAAATTTGCGCAAAAATACGTGAACCAAAATGCTAAGTTGTTTCTGATTTAAATACGATGTTGTCTATCACTTTGCATAGAACTTGAAAAACTTCTTCTGTCCCTAGGTTGTCAGTGTCCAAAATGAAATGAAAGGGCGAAAAATCTCCTCCAAGGTCGAAGCCGTAAAGCTTTTTGTAAATGGCTTTTGTTCCCTCCTCCTTTTTCTTTATTGCTTCTGAGGCTTCTTGAATAGTTATTTTATCCCTTTTAGCTATTCTCTCTGCTCTCTTCTGGAGAGAGGCCTCAAGCCATATCTTGAAGCCTTCTTTAAGGAGCCACGGCATAGTCCAACTATCCAAAATCACGTTTCCTTGCTGCGCCAACTCCATTAGTTTTTTGTCAACAGCTTCGTCAAATTTTGGGTCATTTTCTCTTTCTCGTATGAAGCGTATGCCTTCTTCGCTTTCCCACCATCCGTGTTTGAAGGGTTTGAGGCCTCTTTCTGCAGCCAATTCTTTCAGCGCTTCCCCGCCAGAATAGTATTTAAGCCCATATCTTTCTGCAAGTTTCTTTGCTACAGTGCTTTTTCCGCTTCCAGCCATCCCCGAAATGCAGATAATAACTGGTTTTTTAGTTGCTTTTCCGGATTTTCTGCTAACAGTCATTGGTGTTCCTCAATGTTTTCCCATTGTTCTTGCCGTTTGCTTTAAAGCGTTTTTTAGGCAGCTATGGCAAACTTGCCCAGCATAAGGACGCCAAACTCTTTTTCTGCTTCGGTTTTGTTTGTTTGTTTCCGACGGAGTTAAACGTGGAAATCCCGCTATTGGTTTGCCGCATAGAAAACATGAAGGCCCTTTTGGTTTTTCTTTTTTAAAGTATACTTTGTTTTTCCCTCCAGGCAAGGATTTCTCCATGCGCTTTCTGCTTCTTGTGCGCAAATGAGGTTGCGGCAGGCTTTCATCCTCCTATTCCATCGGCATCATACCCAAAAGTCTAGAGGAAAGTACCCCAAAAAGCAGGGAGCAAATCACGTACCAGTAGATGAAGGGTATTCCGCCGATTCCAGGTATGTACGCAACAGTTCCACTATACATAGGTATCAGTATTGGCCAAATTATGAAGTAAATTGGGTAAAGCCCGAATAAAGCCAGTTGCGGTTTAAGTAGTTTCTTTTGCATATTCATAATTTGTGGTTCTTTCTTTTTTATTTTCTCCATGAGTTTTTTGTCGTTTGTGCGCATTGCTTGGGTTAGTTGGGCTTGGTATTCAGCGATTTCTTTTTGCATCACCCTATATTGTTTCCAGCCAACAAACTTGCTTATTAAAAGGCGGTTAAGGGAAGACACTGCAAAGGAAATGGTTAGGCTGATTAACATAATTTGTATCGTGGCCATGGGTATTTCGGCAGTCATAGATTTCACCTTTCTGCGTGTTCAAACTTGCTTAATTGCTTTTGTTTAACTCCAGTTAATAACTATTTTTGCTTAAAGACCCACGAGCCTTTTATTCTCCAAATATTCTTCGGAAGGCTGGATACATCTCAGCCGCTCTTTCTCTCACCAAAATTTCGTAATACTGGTATATTATTCCAACAGAAAGCAGAATACCCATTCCAGAACCGAAAACTCCGAGGAAATCTGAAATGCCAGCAATTAACCCTACGATTACTCCGCCCAGAACCGTAACCGCTGGAATATAACGCTTGAGAATGGATTCAACAGCCTTTCCAGAGCGTCTATATCCTGGAATTTGCATGCCAGCATCAACGAGTTGCTTGGCCACGGTTGATGGTCCTAAACCGCCAACCTCAAGCCAAGTAAGCGAGAAAATAACACAGAAAGCGACGAGGATGCCCAAATAGCCGAAAGCCCTATCTGGGCGAGCTGCAACATCAGCGAGGCTGTGAGGCGCAGTAACGTAGTAAACCAGACCACCTATAGGCTCTAGGGATGGTGGATTCACGTTAGTATTCCACTTAAACTGTCCTAGGAGGTTAAGCCATAGGCTTGCGTTTTCAGGCGTGGGCTGACCGCTCATGCTCCAGAAGAGTTGCGAGAAAATGTAAATGTTGGCGAAGAGGGCGGACGCGAAGATTACTGGCAAATTAGACACGTATAGAAGCTTTATGGGATATCGGCTCCGGAACCCTCTGTAACCAGCGTAGGATAAGGGCAATTCCACCCTTATTCCCTCCATGTAAATTATCACCAAGAAGGCGGCTATTGTAGCTATAAAGCCTATTAAGGAGGGGTACGCACCGAACCCCACTATCCAATCTGTTATCGGCCTGCTGCCTGACAAGACAACAGAGAGGGCACCCACAAACAGTCCTGTTCCGGGGCTGAAGCATTGCCAAAGGATTTGCTGTGCAACACCAGCCATTATGAAAAGGCTTATTCCGCTGCCGAAGCCCCATCCCTTCTGAACAAGCTCATCTAGTAACTGCACAATTATACCAGTCGCCATAAGCTGCAGGAAAACTATTATCCTTATTGTTCCGGGTAAATCGCCGTACATTCCGCTGATTATGTAGGCTGTTGCCTGAACCCCTGTGAGAATTATGGCAAAGGCTTTGCTCGCTGTTGTGAACAGGCTTCTGTCTTCTGGGCGTGACATGTCGCATTCTATCATGGCTGAACCGACTAGAAGCTGCAGTATTAATCCAGCCGTGACTATTGGACCTATTCCCAATTCCATGAGAGTGCCGTGGCTTGAAGCCCAAATTATTCTTAGAGCACTAAACCTTTCCTCCGTTGCCTGGGGGATTCCGTAGAGGGGGGTTACAGCCATTACAAGGTATACAATTACAACAAGGGACGTCCAAAACAGTTTTTCGTTAAACCGCACTCTCCGTTCTGGAGCCTTCACTTCCGGTAGGACTCTTGCAATTGGTTTAAACAGATTTAGGAATCTGCCAGCCATGGGTTAGTTTTTACTCTCCCTCTTCTGTTAATTCCTCTTCTTCTACTTCTTCCGTTAAAATTTCTCCGCCAGCCTCTTTTATCTTTTCAGCCGCAGACCTCGAGCATGAAGCAACCTTCACCATTAACGGTTTTGTAATTTTGCCTGCGCCAAGAAGCTTCGTGTAGCCGAGGCTTGTTAGGTCGATAGGGAACTTTCCGTTTTCCTCTTTAGCAGAGAGTTTCTCAGCAATCTCGTCGAGTTTTCCAACGTTTATAGTCTTCACTTTCTCTTTAAGACTTTTGGGAGAGGTGAAACCTTTTTTCCCGAAATATTCCGGTTCATACCTTATGACGTACGACCATAGATGCTTGTGGCGTCCGGCTTTCCGATAACCCTTCGACCCTGTCTTCCTGTGTTGACCTACTCTACCGTAACCTTGAGTTCTTGAACCTCGCTTCTTTCGGATTTTCCTCAGTTTATGCGGCATTTTCTAACCAGCTATTTTGTCTAATGGTTTCTCTTCAACAGCCCTTTTTAACCTTATTTCAAGCACACCATTCTTATATGTTGTACGCATCGTGTTTGGAACAACTTTCCCTGGAAGATTTAAGCTCTTGTGGTATTTGCGGTCTACAGCTTCAGCGGATAATATCAACTGTTTATGCTCTGCACGAATCTTGAGGTCTTCCCTCTTGAAACCAGCCAGCCCCGCAACAACGACAATTTCATCCTTGTCCTCAAGAACATCGATAAGGGGCTCCATCCACTTCCACTCTTTCCCTACAAAGTTTTTTGGAACAAAGTTCTTGTACGGATACCCCCACCATTTACCTTTAGAATTCTTAACACGAAATATTCGGGAGACGTTCTTTTCATGAACTCCGCCGCGCCTTGTTACAACGCTGAATCGTTTCCGTGATTTCTTGTTTCTACGCCATCTCGCGCTCAATCAACTCTCCCCTCGGATACAATGGCATTTCAAAAGTGGCTATAAAACGTATCGGATAGAAAAATGTTAAAAACTTAGATCATCCGCTTTATGAGCTCGTTAATTTTTTCTCCTCGATAGCCAAGTTCGCCGCCCATACCGTAGCTCTTCTTTATTTTTGCCTTAAAACCCTTTGTGGGCGGGTGAAGCCTAAAAACAGGCTTTATAACTGGCAACTTCCAGTATTCGACACTGCAGCTGAAAACAGCGTCTGCAAGCTCTTCTAATGATTTATAACCAATCTTCTGAGCATATTCGTCTGTTAATCTCTTGTTTCCGACGAGTTCTCCCCTTTCCTTTATTAGCATGTGCACTGTTTCTTTTGACGCCTCACCCCATGTTATGAAGCTCTGTGCAGTTTTTAGCATTCCAAGAAATGAAGGTCTATTATCGATTAGTACGGCATAGTTGTTTCTTGTCAAATGGAGCATTTTTAGGGTTTCCCTAACTTCTTTTGAAGCGCTTATGGTTCCGCGAACCCTCACGACAGCCAAGCATTTGCGCTCTTCAAGTTTCTCGCCCAACTACCTCACCCAGTCCATTGGCGTTATTAGGCTGTAGGTTTTCTTTAAAGCGTCAAAGACGGCGTATGCAAATGATGGAACAGTTCTTGTTGAACCATAACTCCTAGTCCAGCAGTCCTTTATCCCAGCTAAGCCCAAAATTACTTTTGCAACTTCACTTGCAACCAGACCCAAACCTCTCGGTCCGGGGACCATAACTATTTTTACACCACCACATTTGCCTTCAACTTGGAAGGGCACCGAGTGAGGTTTGCCACAACCGCACTCCCAACTTCCACAACCACGCCTAACAGGAACTATGTTCAGGCGAGCATCAGCGGCAGCCTTCTCTATGGCTGTCCGCACTTGGCTTGCTTTCCCAGATCCTAAACCTATGTATCCGTCCCTGTTTCCAACAGCCACAATCGCCTTAAACCTCGACTTTTCGCCAGCGTCTGTTTGTTTTTGAACCAAGTTTATGTTTATAACTTCCTCTTGAACATCTGGAAGCAGGGCGTCGACAATTTGGGGTTCACGAATTTTGAAGCCGCCCAAAAAGATTTCTTCTATTGATGTGATTTTGCCTTCATGAATCATTTTTCCAATACGAGTTTTTGGAATCCAGTGCTCCAAACTTTCAGCCGTTCTACTTTCTGTTGTCAACTCTTTTTACCTCCGCCCTCAAACTCTGCGATTATGGCGTTTTTGACTTCCTCAAAATGTTCTGGGAGACTTTCTGGTTGAAGCTTATTTTCCAAATACTTTGAAAATCGAATATTGTACTCTGTGGAGTTAGAAGCAAGAGTTTTTGCATATTGAGCAATGTGTTCTCCCTTCACCCTCTTTTCATCTGGAAGTTTCTCCTCACTATGCGGGATATCCATTCCAGCGTCTAAAGCTCCCTTCAACACTGTCAGAACCCTTGAACCCTTGGAAGGGAAGTGAAGCCCAATGTCTAAAATTGCCTCGCTTATGCCCTTAGCCTTAGCCTTTAATCCGCAAAGAAGCCCAGTTAAATAAGCGGTTGGAATGTTTCCTCTGGGAGCCCTCCATCCGTACTTTCTTTTTAGCTCTCTGCTATGCGCCGAAACCAAAACCTCATCTCCATGGGGTTTGGCGACAACAATTTGGGCAATCATGTTGTTTAATGTGCTCCGCACGACGAGGCGAGGCTTGCCGGAAAGCGCCAATGCCTTTCTTTTTCTGTAATCTGTTTTTCCTTCCCTTCTCCGCCGAAATGGAACACAATAGCGCGCGTTCCGAGCCATCAGCGTTTCCTCCAGAGCCCCTGTGCTTTTAAGTAGCGTTCTAAATCAGCGACAGACGCGAATCTTCCGCTGCTTGCCATCTTGTAGATCTTTCGATAAGTTACTTCTGTAATGATTCTATCCGCCTTTAATTCGCGAAGTCTCTTCCTCAAAGCCCTAATTTTAGCCATCCAAGCATCTTTCTTTGAAATTTTTGCATGAAGTGCCCCGCTTCTGCTGCCTGGTCCACGTCGCCTTCCAACTTTCTTTTTTAAGTGCGCCGCTCGGGCTCTTGCTCGACTTACGCCCTCTTCCGGCAGCGGTTTGATAACGCCTTCATGGATTAGTTTGCGAATCTCCTCCCTTGTTATTGCAGTTTCAACATCATCTATCCTTTCAGGGTCTATCCAAACCCTGTTTTGCCCAACCTTTAATATGTTCGCTGCGAGACGCCGCTGGCTTTTGAGTCCCGTCATCCTTCCTTGGCACCGCCCTCACTTTTTCTTGTCCTTTTCCGCCTTGCTTTCGGTTTTTCCTCCGCAGCCTCCTTTTCTTTCTCCTCTTCTATCTCCTTCGTTTCCCCTTCCAATTTCTCCTTTTTCTCTTCAACTTTCTCCTTGACTTCTTTGAGATTAACGATAGTAATTTTTTTCTTTCTTGCCTCAGCGATGATTTTAGCCCTTTTTCTCCTGCCAACCGCGTGAGCAATGCGCGCAACTTGAGTCTTAGGGTCGACTTTCTTGAGTTCATCGAGGTTATGCACTAAAACTTCTTCATAGCCGGATGGATGAAGCCCCCTGGCAGCTTTTGGTCCTCTATAGCCAACATTTACTGTTGGTGGCCAACCCTTGATTTTCTTTCGCATTTTGTTGTCTATGCCTTTTGGTTTACGCCAGTTCTCTTTTAAGCGCATGTACCGCCAGCTTTCTTGTCTAATAAAGCACGGCTTTTTCTTTTTGACACGTTCCCGCATTTTAAGGGCTTTTTCCCTTGTTGTTGCTTTTTGCTCCATCATGCTTCCATTCCCTCGCTACGCTCGTACACGTATATGCCGTCCAAGAAAACCCTTGGGTCTTTCCTTTTCACTTTGGTGGCTTGCTCGATGTTTGCTGCTGTTTTGCTTACGTCTTCAAGATTTATGCCTTGAACTATTACGTCTTCGCTTTGAACCTTAACTTGTACATCTCCGATGATCTTGGCTTTCCTTGGGTTTCGCTCGCCAGTGAAATTTTCTATCAAAACCACTTTGTCCTTGACCTTAACTGAAATTGGAAAATGAGAAAAAACTATCTTAAGCTTATACGAGAAACCTTTCCTAACTCCCGTAATCATGTTTTGGATGTGAGAACAAACTGTGCCTACGAGAGAGGCCTCTTTTTTGCGGGGCCATTCAGCCCAAACTCGGATTGTTTTCCCGTTAACCTCAATTGAAACTGGGGCTTGGGAAAAGTCACGGGTTAATGTCCCTTTCGCTCCTTTAACTGTAACTTTCCTCCCTTCAACAGTCACTTCCACGTCTTCTGGAACTTGAATGGTTCTTGAGATTTCAACAGCCCGCATAGAATGACACCTTTCTAGTAGACAAACGCTAGCAGTCTACCCCCCACGCGTTTTTCCTTAGCCTCTTTATGAGACACCACTCCCTTAGGAGTTGAAACAATTAAGATTCCGATGTCTCTTGACGGAAGAAACTTTTTCTCCCACTCTTCAAATTCCTCTATTCTAACAGGGAAGCGTGGCTTTATGGCTCCACACTTATTTATTCTTCCCAAAAGCTGAACCTTAAATTTTCCAGAACGCCCATCATCAATAAACTCGAACTCTCCAATGTAACCGTTCAACTGCATGATCCTGAGCACTCGCCCCAAAAGTTTAGAGGCTGGGCTAATCACACACTCCCGCTTGTTTCGCATCTCGTTGTTTATGATCGTTGTCAGACCGTTTGTCAAAGTATCCATGAGTTTTTCCTCGCTACTCATATTTTTTGAACCCTAGTTTTTTAGCCACTTCTCTAAAACAATGCCGACACAAATATAAATTATAACGCCTAATGACGGGCCCATAAGACCCGCACCTGCTGCATGGTCTAGCGCCCTTGCCATACTTCCTTTCCTTTTTAGGCCTATGTTTAGCCATATCACATTCTCCTTCTAAACAATTTCCACTCCCATGGTGTCTTTCACGAAAACCATGGCTTCTTCAGGCGTCAAAACATGCCTCGAGCCAACATTCGTTTTTTCAATTCGCCGCTCTTTTACACGATATCCGGGGCGGCTGAGGGTGACGCAGACATCCATCCCAAATATGCCAACATCGGGGTCGTATTTCACACCTGCTATTTCTATATGTTCCTTTATGCCGAAGGAGAAGTTGCCATGCTTGTCAAAGCTTTCTCTTGGAATTTTGTTATCGATTACTTGTAAAACCTTCCTTAAGAAGTCCAGCGCCTTTTGCTTTCTAAGCGTAACCATGCAAGCTATCGGTTCGCCTTTTCTAATTCCGAAATCCCTAATTGTCTTCTTTGCTTTCCGCTTACAAGGCGTTTGTCCTGTCAAATCCTTTAAAACCTTTGCAGCCTTTTCTAGCGGTTCGCCAGATTTCCCGACGCTGATGTTAACGACAACTTTTTCAATTCTTGGTTTCATCATAGGATGCTCTTTCCATTTCTTGCGGATCTCGTCCTCAGACAGTGGCAGCCACCTCCGGTATGGATATAAGTGGTTTTGTCTCGCCTAATGCGAAAACGAAGTTTAGTATTGTTTGGTAACGGTTGCCCTTCTCGTCTTCGATTACAACTAAGGCGTTTCTTCGCCTCTCGCCTTTCGCCCTTTTAATCTCCACTATTTTACCATATTTCCCAATGTTTTTTCCATCAGTTATCATCGCGAAAACATTTTCTTTAATCTTTATATGTTCCATAATTCGCCTATCTGGAAGACTTATCTTCAAAGTGTCTAAAGTTTCATAAACATCCTCTTGTGGATTTTTGGGGTCCGCCACCTTCACTAATATGTTTGAGCCGTCATGAAGGCCAAGTTGTACATGTCCCTTTTTGACGCGGGTCTTGTTTTCTATTCGACACAGCTTAAAGTTTGTTTCTTCTTTGTCAATTTTGTGAAGGATGAAACCCTTATGCGAAGGCAAAACGCGGAAGAAAGTGTTTGCTTCCGGTATTGCAATTACATCCATAAGACCTACTGGGAAATTGTCTTTTCGTCTAATTTTTCCGTCAACGTAGACTTTTCCTTGTGAAACTATAAGTTTAGCTTCTTTTCTTGTTTCAGCAAACCCTACAATGTCACGTAATACTATGGCTAGGGGCAAGCAATTTTCAAGGGAATGTGGTCCCGGAGAAGGTTTTACAGCCCACACGAATTCTTTTCTTGGAATAGGCCAGAATTTTGGAGCGGGTTTCCGCTTTAACCCTGTTGATCCACCCTTTTTACCCAAAGTCTATTCCTCTCCCTCTTTTTTCTTTGTGGTTTTGCGTTTTGTCCTTGGCTTTTTTGCTTTAGACTCTTTTTCTTCGGCCTTCTCGGCTTTTGCCTTCTTTTCCATGGGCTTTTTTGCAGCTTCCTTTTTTCTTTTCCTTGGTTTCTTCTCTGGAGGTTTCGCCTCTTCTGCAGCTACTTTTTCTTCAATAGCTTCCTCTTTCGCTTCAACGGACTCTTCCAATTTCTTGCGAGCCCCCCTCTTTCTTTCCAGAGTTGCCTTCCGCCATTTGTCATCAAGGTTTAAGCGTGTAATCATGACTTTGGATGGATGGATTGGAACAAATATCGTTGTCCCGTCAACTTTTTCTCTCGTCAAACCTTCCACGTATACTCGCAATTTCTTCTTGTCTACGCGCGTGATTTTTCCTTCAAATCCCTTATGGTCTCCACGCATAATGCGAACTGTGTCACCGCTTCTCACCGGTACAGCGTTCACGCCATATTCAGCTTTAAGCTCAGGCGAAAGGGGTGCAGCGAAAAGTTTGTGGCGTATGTGGTCTGGTGCTTGATGCAGCATTTTTCTTTGTTTTGACGGCTTTGCCACTGGTTTTAGTGCTTGCATGTCTTTCACCTTATATTATTATGCTGGCCGCGCTTGCTATTCTTGGCCATCTTTCCGCAGCCTCCCTCGCTACGGGTCCGCGAATTTCTGAACCCTTCATTTCTCCATCAGGAGTTATTATCACAGCAGCGTTATCTTCAAACTGAACCCAAACACCGTCAGCTCTTCTGTATGGTTTTCTCTGCCTCACTATAACGGCTTGGAAAATTTTCTTTCTCATGTCCGGGGTTCCATGCCTAACTGAGACGGTCACTCTGTCACCAACAGCAGCTGATGGATAGCGCCGCAGTTTTCCTTTATAGCCCATAACCTGGACTAGACGTAGTTCTCTGGCTCCAGTGTTATCAGCACACTTTAACATCGAGCCAGTGGGCAGCCCCCTAGATATTTTCGGTCCATGCCCAAGCATCCCCTTCGCAATTAAAGCTCTCTGTTTAGCCTTCGCCGCCATGCTATTCCTCCTCCCCGTGTTTTTCAACAACGACAAACGACACGGTTTTGCTTATTGGACGACACTCCGCTATTGTGACGCGGTCTCCTTCTTTTGCGTTTATGCATGGAGGGTTGTGGGATGGTATGCGGCTATACCTTCTCTCATATCTAAGAAACTTTGGAATGTAATGAAGGTATTCACGTTTCACTATAACTGTTTTGTCCATTTTCGAGCTTACAACAACTCCTTCCAAGACGCGTCCTCTCACCGGAAGGTCGCCATGGAATGGACAGTTCCTGTCGCTGCATGACCCCTTGGGCTTTTTGAACATCAAAGACATTACCATAACCTCCTAATGCACTTTTTAAGGCGGTCTTCAGGTTTGCCCACAAGAAGTTTACCATCAATTTCAACGATTGTTCCGTCAGAAAAATTGAAGTGGAAAACTGCCGCCTCTTTTATGACAGTCTTTCTCTTCCCTTCATGCAAAATTGTGAAAGTGTTTTTTGTTTCATCTATAACTTTGCCGCGTATTCCAATGTAACCAGAATGTTTGCTTTTAGCAACTGCGGCCTCCGTTCCGATGAACTCATATCGAACTATGTCTGGCGTCACCTTCATTTCTTCTTCCCCGCTACCGCTGCTTTTCCACGTCCAAGCTTTTGTTCATGTTCTATTGTCAGTATTCGTGCAATGGTTCTACGCAGTTCCTTTATTCTTCCAGGATTTTCTACGGTGCCACCTGCTTTAATCATGGTTTTTAACCTGAGAAGTTCAGTCCTTAACTCGCTAAGTTTCTTTAATCGTTCTTCAGAGGGCATGTCTCGAATCTCTTTGATTCGCAGTATGGGCATTCTACTCCTCTGCCTCCCCCTCTTCTTCTTTCGATTCTTCCGCTTTTTCTTCCGCAACCTTTTCTTCCGGAGGAGTCTCCCCAACTATTTCTAGTTTGTCTGGAAACTTTGCATCAGGGGGCATTATCCTAACTCTCACGCCAAATATGCCGGGTTTTAGTTGAACGTGAACCTCGGCTTTTCGCATGTACTTTAAGGCTGGGTCTCCACATTTCGGCAGGTATCCAGCCCGGAACTTCTCGTACCTTGCCCTTTCAGTCCTCAGCTTTCCGCTTATGATTATTTCTGCCCCGAGGGCGCCTGCTTCCATAACTTGGTTTAGAGCCCAAAAGCCTGCGCGTCTGAAATGTACTCCTCTCTGTAGTGCCGCTGCAACCCGCGAGGCTACAACGTAGGCGTTCAGTTCTGGAACCTCTATTTCGGAAACGGAAATCTGCGGGTTTGAAACCTTAAAATTCTCTTCCAAAATGCTTGCAAGCGCCCTTATTGTTTCCCCTCCGCGCCCTATCACTAAGCCTGGGCGCATCGCGTAAATTACAATATGGGTGCCAAGCGGCGTTTTTGAGATTGTTACTCCGCCGTATCCTGCTCTTTCAAGTTTCTTCTGCAAGAATTCGTCTATCTCCGCCTTTTTTATGGATTCTGTTATAAAACGCTTTACTATGGACATTATGCTTCTTCCCCTGTTTCCGGCTGCTCTTCTAGGGCTATTTCAATGTGGCATAACGTCTCAAATTTTGGCGTTGTCCTTCCAAAAGCTCTCGGCGTATACCGCTTGACCTTCATTCCGGGATAAGCTGAAGCATGGATTATGCGGAGTCTTTCCGTGTCTAGTCCTTTATACTCTGCGTTTGCCTCCGCGCCTTCAAGCACTCTTAAAATATGCTTGGCTGCTTTTACTGGATATTTGCCCGCATAAGCTTTTTCAAGTCCGTGACGGTGCCCAGCCTTCTTTTTAAACCTTCTAAAGGGGACAGCTGCCTTTTTCGCCATGACATCTTTTAAAAATTGTTTCGCTTGAATCAGCATCATTCCCTTGATTGTTTTACATATTTCTCGTGCTGATTTAGGGGATACCCTAACCTCTCGTCCGCTGGCCTTCACGGTTTTTTCAGGGTCTAATTCCCCTTCTGCTATGGAGTATCCCCATTTTGGCACTTTTATGCGCGCTCCAACTGTGCAATTGAACAGCGTCATAGCGATTTATATGGTTTTCCTTCAGTTGAAGCGCTTTTCAGACAGAATTAGTCCTTATAAACCCTCATTTTCGGCCAAAAACATCTTTGTTCTATGCTGAGAAACGCGGAGAGGTGAGGTTTTAATCATTTTTTAGTTTTGGTTTATGAAAGAGTAGAAGTATTCCAGTTAATGCAAGCGCTATGCCTACAAGTTGCAGATACTCGAAAGTTTCTCCAAGAATGGTTGCAGAGAACGCTGCTGCGGACAAGGGTTCTATGACGGAGAGCACGCTTCCCTTAGCAGATTCAACGTACTTTAATGCGTAAGAAAAAAGAAGGTAAGCCGTCAAAGATGGAAACCACGCTATAACAAGTATAAGGTACCAAAGATGCAGCGGATAGTTCACAATCTGGGAAGAAGAATGGAAAAGAGTTGGAGCAAGAGCAACCGCACCTATTCCATCGCCATAAACCAGCAAAGTCCAGTTGGTGTAGCGCTCCCTTAGCTTTTTAGCCATTAAGAAGTAAAGGACGAAAAGTGTGCTTGTAAGCATTCCAAAAGCCAAACCCAAAATGTTAGCATTTAGCTGCGAGACTTCATAGACTCTTACAACAAGCGCAACGCCTAAAAAAGCCAGTATTATGGCAATTATAGTTGAGGATGTTACTTTTTCCTTTAGGAAAATTGAGGAGTAGGCTGTTACGAAGATGGGGTAGGTGTAAAACATTATAGCTGCTATTGTGGCGGTTGTCAAATCAACTGTGTAGAAGTAGGCTATCCTTTGAAGAGCGACCGCGAATACCCCGAAAACGATTAGTTGCGGCAGGTCTTTCCCTTTGATTTTAAGCAGACTTCTCCTAAAAAGAGCAAGGGGAACCAGCACAGTAGCAGAAGAAATCGAAATTCTTAACGCAGTTAATGTGACCGGGTTAACGCCTTGGGCAAAGGCTAGTTTTCCAAAAATACCCATTGTCCCCCAAAGGATGGACGCCGAAGCAATTAGGAGATAGCCCTTCCTCTGCTCCATAGCTTACCAAAAACTGTCTTCAATTTAAATAGTTGATGGGCAACCTTTTGCGTATTTTGCGATTCATTTATGTTTAACCTTTAGAGTTAAGGGTACTCGTAGTTAGGGTGAGGGTGAAGGCTTGGCTGTCAAAAATGAGCGCATCACCATGTTGCATGGCGCTGGCGGAACAGTAATGCATGACCTTGTCAAAAATTACATTGTGAAATATTTTGGCAACGCGGCTAATTTTGAGGTGCCGCTTGAAGCTTTGGATGACGCAGCTGTAGTTGGCGACGTTGTTCTCAAAAGCGACTCCCACGCTGTTAAGCCCATTTTCTTTCCAGGCGGGGATATTGGGCGCTTAGCTGTTTCTGGTACTGTAAATGATATTGCAGTTTTGGGAGCTGAACCTTACGCTTTGGCTTGTGGCTTTGTTTTGGAGGAAGGCTTGGCTATGGCTGATTTTGAAAGAATCTTGGCTAGTATGCAGCAAACATGTAAGGAAGCAGGCGTTAGCATAGTTACTGGCGACACCAAAGTTGTGGAAAAGGGAAGCCTCGGCGGCTGCATAATAAACGTTTCTGGGGTTGGCAGAAGAACAGCCGCATTGGAAAGAAACATCGAGGTTGTTAAGCGTTTCAGAAGTAATTTTAAGGCACGTTGGATTTTGGATTCAAACCTTAGGGCTGGCGACAAAATAATACTCTCTGGAACCATAGGCGACCACGGACTGGCTGTCTTATCCGCGCAGGAAGGGCTAAGCTTCGGAAGCGGCATAAAATCGGACGTTAAGCCTCTAAATCGCCTAATCCAACGTTTACTCGCCGAAGTAGGTGGGGTAGTTGCTATGAAAGACCCAACGAGAGGCGGCTTAGCTGACGCCCTAAACGAGTTCAGCGAGAAATCCGATGTTGGTATACTGATTTATGAGGATAAAATTCCAATAAGAGAAGATGTGCGAGCGGCATGCGAAATGCTTGGTTTGGACCCACTTGAAATTGGAAACGAAGGAAAAATAATCGTGGGAGTTGTTAAAGAAAAAGCTAATGATGCCCTAAAATTCCTTAAGGGAACAAGCGAGGGAAAAGAAGCGGAAATAATAGGCGAAGCCACCACAGACTTTAGCGGTGTAGCCATGCAAACCGTTGTTGGCGGCAAGAGGATTATTTCTAGACCGCTGGGAGACCCTGTTCCGAGAATTTGCTGAAAAGTCTCATCATTTTGAGCTCTTCCATAAGTCTGAAACGCGACCAGCCTTAACAAGTTTCCATTTGCCAAAAAAGTCCTTCTTATAAAAATGATACAAGCCGCAACGGGTGCACTGCATAATCCGTCTATTCTTCTCAAAATCAACCTCATACAAAACTAAAGGCGAACCACAATCAACACATACGCCAGTGTAAGTTCTGTCATCTTGAGCGCTCATTTTCAGCAATCCTCTATCCTAAATGAGATATACTATTGTTTAAACTTTTAACATGTAAAGTGAAGAAAAAGTAGGGTGACTGTTTGGTTTATGGCGGAGGTGATGGCGCCTGCGTCGCTGTTGGTTGAGCGGTCGTTGTTTTGACAGAGAAGAATCCAACGGCGATGAGTATCCATGAAATCCAAATCAGTATAAAACCTACAAAGATTATCGTTAACACAGCACCTATCAACCAAAGCAAACCCGCAGTTCCAAAAATTTTTTCGCCAGACCTAGTTGAGAGGCTGTCTAACGATTTTCTGACGAACACAGCTGAAACGACGACGAATATGAAAAGTATGACAAAGGCTACGAGAAGAGATCCAATAAGGGTCCAGAGGTTGTTTAGGTCCATGAAATAATTTTGAATTGCAAACGGGTCTGATATGTCCAGTCCGGAAATCGCCATCATAACCATTGCTACTAGCACTGCGAAAAACGCTACCACACCTACTATTAGTGTGATGAATCCATAGAGAGCATTGTTGAATATGCCGCTTTCTTGATAGTGGTCTGCAAAGCCCTTCAAAGCAATCAAAACTAGTATGATGCCTACGAGACACAATAAAATTGCTGGACCAGCCGCGAAGAACCCGAGAAAACCAATAACCAGCAATATAGCGCCTACGCCGCCCAATGTTTTGCTCGATTCAATACTCATTTAATAAACCTCGATGATTGGTTTTGCGTCTTTCTAGATAAAAAGCTTTTCCACAAAGCTTTAGCTTACTCTTTTAAGGTCAAGGTTTTCTTTAAGTTCTCGTTTACTTTGTTGCCTTTGCCCATATTCTGCATGTGCCTTCTATGCTTACCATGCATGCACCCCTTGGTTTTTGCGGAGTGCAAGTCTTCATGAAAAGTGGGCATTCTGTTGGTTTAATCTTGCCAATCATAACCAAGTGGCATTGGCATCCGGGCAACAAGTCTCTGCCAAACTTGATTTTGACATCGAACTTTTCTTGTGCATCATAATCGGCAAATTCTTTTCTAAGTTTTAACGCCGAGTTTGGCAGTATGCCTAATCCCCGCCAACCTCCGTCGACTGTTTCAAAAGCCTCCCTCATTAATTGTTGTGCTTTCAAGTTTCCTTCCGTGTTGACTGCGCGTTTGTACTCGTTTTCTAGGCGCGCTGTCCTTTCTCTGAGTTGTTTAAGAATCATGTAGATGGCGAATAATACATCTAGGGGTTCGAACCCAGCTACGACTGTTGGCATACGATAAGCTTTCGGAAAAACCTCGTAGGGCTTCAAACCTATAATTGTGCTTACGTGACCAGGCGCAATAAAACCATCAATGTGTAAGTCGCCTATTCCTAAAAGCAGTTCCATGGCTGGTGGGATAAGCCTATGCGAAACTAGAAAACTAAGGTTTAAGGGCGGTCTGTGCAAGACTTCAGACGCCGTGGACGGAGCAGTAGTTTCAAAACCAATCGCGAAAAAAACGAATTCCTTGTTTGGCTCTTGCTTAGCCATTTTAACCGCGTCACCAACGCCGTAAACAACTCGAACATCAGCTCCTTCAGCTTTAGCGTCTAACAGAGAACCTTCAGAACCGGGAACCCGCAGTACATCACCGAAACATGTGACCGCAACCCCTTTTTTGGCTAGCTGTATTGCCTCGTCAATTTCAGAGGCTGGAGTCACACAGACTGGGCATCCCGGTCCAGCAATGACTTCAACTGTTTCTGGTAGGAGGCTTCTGATGCCGAAATGTGTTATTGTCCATTCATGTGTGCCGCAAACATGGCATATTTTCACAATTTCTTTTTTCGGAGCGATTTCCCGAATTTTTTCTGTTACACGTTTCGCTGTTTCCGGGCTTCTAAACCTTAACTTTTCAGTCATTCCTGTCAACTGTCTCTTTTTTGTTTGATATCGGCTTCAGCCTCGAGGATTTCGCTCCACAACTTCAACGTTTCATAAGCCTCTTCTTCACTTAAAACTTGGATGGCGTATCCCGCGTGCACAAGAACGTAGTCACCTACTTTAGCATCTACAAGCGTCACATTCACTTCTCTCAAAACGCCTTCTCCGAAATCCACCTGAGCCTTATCATCCTTTAGGCTTATGACTTTCGCTGGAATCGCTAAACACATCGTCCATCAACAGAATAGCAGAATTTCACAGCAATAAATCAGTTATGGTTCAAAACTGGAAAAATCCACCTACAACCGCTTGACCGAAGGATAGCCCACCGTCGCCTGGTGGAACAACCTTATGGACTAGAAACTTTAAACCAGCCTCATCCACGATTTTCCGCATATACGAAACCAAGATTTCGTTGCATGCAGCCCCACCGGAAAACCCAACAGTTTTAACGTTGTTTTCCAACGCTTTTTCTACGGCTAGAGTAGCTAAGCCTCTGGCTAGGTAGGCGTGAGCAGAGCAAGCCAAATCAACTGTACTATGCTTATCCTTGTTCTCGAATATTTCTAGAAGCAACTGGGTAGTATCCAGTGTGTCGCTTTTTATTATGGGATTAAGCTTCAAAACATCTCTGCCCTTTAAAGCGGCTGACTCAAGTTTCATGGCTGGTTCGCCCTCGTAGGTGCGTTCATAACATATACCTAGAATAGCCGAAACTGCATCTAAGACCCTTCCACAGCTCGTTGTTTCAATTATGTTATGGTTCTTTTCAAGCTGGTGGAGAATCACTTGGATTTCGCCTTCACCGTGTGGAAAATGCTGTTTATTCTGTAACAGCCAGTTTCTCATATCTACTTTTTTGTAGAGTACTCCCGCAGCTATTCTTAGTGGATAGCGTGTAGCCAAGTCTCCGCCTATTAGAGGCTGCTTTTCAAGGTGAGCTAAACGCTTAAAACTTGAGGATTCGCTTGCGCAGAGGAGGATTTCTCCGCCCCATGCCCCGCCGTCAGCGCCGTATCCGTAACCGTCGCAGCAAACGCCCACAAGCTCCTCCACATCATGCTCAACCATCAAAGCGGCTATGTGAGCGTAATGATGCTGCACCTGGATTAGTTGCCAACCGTTTTCTTCAGCCAAATCTTGAGCAAGCTTAGTGGTCGTGAATTTCGGATGCAAATCGCAAGCAACCACTTCCACCTTGCTGTTTGTTAAGCGTACAAGGTGCCTTGTTGCGTTTTCCAAGAATTCTCTTGTTTCAACGTTTTCCACATCGCCTATATGCTGAGATATGAACGCTTTGTTTCCAAGCAAAACACAAGCGGTGTTGTTCAGCTCCCCGCCCAACCCAACAACACAACGCATGGCTTTTTTCTTAAGCATGATTGGCGCGGGCGCGTAGCCCCTAGAACGCCTAATAAAAACCGTGTCCTCGCCGTGCATTCGCACAACAGAGTCGTCGCATCTGTGGGCTATCTTTCGGTTGTGGAAGAGGAAGTAATCAACAGTGTCTCCAAGCGTTTTCAACGCTTCTTCGTTTTCTTTTATTATAGGCTGGTTCGGCGGGTTGGCACTTGTCATCACGAAAGCGGGGTCTTCCACTTTGTCGAAAAGCATGTAATGCAAGCCCGTGTAAGGCAACATAACGCCTACGTTATGCAGCCCGGGAGCAATCAAATCTGAAAGAAAATATTCTTCACTTTTGTTTAGCAGAACTATTGGGCGCGCATAGGAAATCAACATCTTTTCTTCTTGTCTGCTCACTTCAGCAAAGGTTTTTATCGCTTCTAAGCTTCGAGCCATAATTGCAAAGGGTTTCTGCTTTCGATGCTTTACCCGTCTAAGCCTCGCAAGAGGCTCGTCCTTTATGGTTGAGGCAGCAACATGAAAGCCTCCATAACCCTTAACAGCCACTATAAAGCCTTCTGAAAGAAGTTTGCCAGCCTCCCTAACCGGGTCAACACCCTCAATTAACTCGCCCTTACTCGTTGTTAAGTAAACTTTTGGACCGCATTTTGGGCAAGCCACAGTTTGCGCATGGAAACGTCTGTTTAAAGGGTCTGTGTATTCCTTCTTGCAGAAGTTGCACATTGGAAACTCTCGCATGGTGGTGTTTTCACGGTCATATGGCAACTTTTCGATGATTGTGAACCTTGGACCGCAATCAGTGCATGTAATGAAGAAGTATTCGTATCTTGGGTCTTTTGGGTTTCTGAGTTCTTTTAGGCATTCGTCGCATATGGCTATGTCTGGAGGAATAACCGAGCCTGAAAGCTCTGTTTCATCTGAACTTTTGTAAATCGTGAACTTTTCGTATTCCTCTTTTCCAATGACTTTTGTTGTTATAATGTCATAAATTTGTGCGAGAGGCGGCTTTTTCTCCTTCAAATCACGCATAAAACTTTTAATGCTACCCTCTTCGCCTTCAACGAGAATTTCAACTCCCGCATCGCCCCTGTTTCTTACATAACCTTTAAGCCCGTTTTTTACGGCTATGCGATAGATGAAAGGGCGAAAACCTACTCCTTGAACTATACCGGCAACTTTAATCTTTAATCGCAAACGTTTCATCTCTTAACGGTTTAGAAACAGAACTTTTCACTTATACGTTTCGAGAAACTGAAAACTTTGCACAACAATGTTTGTCTTTTAAGAACATCTCGCCATTCAATTTTGGAAATAAAAAGAGAAAGAAAGAATGACCATTGCTTTTCTAAGCTAACTAAGCTTTTTGTCCACGAATTTCGATGATTTTGTTTTTAAGCGCTGGCACAATCTTAAACATGTCCTCAACTACACCGTAATCTGAAAAGCTGAATATTGGCGCTTTCGGATCCTTGTTCACAGCTATGATTAGGTCTGAGTTTTTCATACCCAAGACATGTTGGAAGGCGCCACTTATGCCGAGGGCTATGTAAAGTTTAGGTTTCACGGTTTTCCCAGATGATCCCACTTGACGGTCTGCTGGAAGCCATCCCTTATCCACTATCGGACGCGAACACGCGAGCACTGCACCCAACGTTTTTGCGAGGTCTTCAACCACGGGCACGTTAGCTTGGTCTTTTATTCCGCGGCCTATGCCCACAAGCTTCTCTGCAGCTGTTATGTCCACTCCGCCCGGTGGTGGAAGAACATACTGTATGAAACGTTTCGTCGTTATTTCTTCTGTTAGTGGAGATGGAACCTCTATTATTTGGCCGTTTGCTGGTGATGCTGGCTTTTGGGCTGTGAAGGCTGCTTGGCGCACGGTTACCATGTAGCTTTCGGATTTGCGAAGTTTTGCTTTTACGTTTACTTTTCCACCGTACATTTGTCTTGTTACAACGAAAGCGTCGTCTTCGAAGGCTAGGTCTATGCAGTCTGTTGCGAGGGGAAGGTTTAGTGAAGCCGCAAGTCTTGGAGCTAGCTCTACACCATAAGAGGTGTGTCCAATCATTGTTAAGCGCGGTTTATGCTCCTTAATCAGTTTTGCAAGCACTTTCTGGTAAGCGTCCGAGTTGAAGTTCTCAAGCTTCGCGTCCTCAACTAGTAAAACTTTTTTGGCGTACTCTGACAAAGCCTTGGCGTGTTCTTTAACGTCCTTGCCGAGCAAAACAGCAGTCAGCTCTGCACCAGTTTTTTCTGCTATTTCTCTTCCTTTAGTTAACATTTCAAAGGTTGTGTCCCGCATTTGTCCTTGTCTATGTTCAGCCAAAACAAACAGTTCTGCCATTTTAAATCAGCCCCCTTGATTTGAGAATTTCGACAATTTTGGCTGCGATTTCATCTGGGTTTCCCTTGATGAACTCCGCTTGCTTTTCAACTGGTGGAACATACATTTTCTCAACGTTAAGCCATGAGCCAGCGAGGCCAACATCGTTCTCTGTTAAGCCAATGTCTGCTAAACCCATCACCTTTATCTCTTTCTGCATAGCCTTTCTAATGCCCATTATGGAAACGTAGCGGGGCTCATTTATCCCCGTTTGGACAGCGAACAACGCTGGAAGCTTAACCTCTAACTGTTCTTCGAGACCGCCTTCAAGTTCACGGTTAACCTTAGCTAATCCGGTGCCTAACTCGATTTTTTTAACCATGGTCGCGTGTGGTATGCCAAGCAATTCCGCGAGGATAGGGCCCACCATGGCACTGCCGTCGTCTCCTGCCTGCGCTCCAGTCAGTATTAGGTCGAAGTGCAGAGTTTTGATTGCGCCACAGAGGATTTTCGCGACCGCGAAGGCGTCTGAACCCTCAAACTTCGGGTCCATTAGGTGTATGGCTGTATCTGCGCCGCGAGCAAGGCACTTTCTTAGGGTGGAATCTGCGTCTTTGGGGCCTATGGTTATGGCTGTAACGGTTCCGCCGAACTTCTCTTTTATTCGTACAGCTTCTTCTAAAGCGTAGTCGTCCCACTCGTTAATGTCGAAGACAAGCCCACTTTTGTCTATGGATTTTCCGCTGGCGTCTATTTTCAGTTCTGCTTCGGCTGTTTCTGGAACGTGCTTAACACAAACGATTATGTCCAAACTAGTTCACTCTCCAAGCGATTGAAAAGTTGATTAACAATTCGTTATCATATAGTTTTTGCTTTGCAACCACGCTTTTGAATGTAACAAGGCTAGAGGAAAGTTTACCAGTGAAAATCCTAATTAGTGAATTACGATTTTATTTAGAGATAGAGAGTGTTATTGGCTTATTTTTTATTCATTAAGTATTGGTGAATGGCTCTTGCCGCCTTCTTGCCAGCGCCCATGGCGCTTATCACCGTCGCTTCACCCGTCACAATGTCTCCTCCGGCGTAAACTCCCTCAAGGCTTGTGCGTCCATTTTCATCCGCCACAATCGTACCCCACTTTGTAACTTCTAAGCCTTCTGTCGTGCGCTGAATTATTGGATTTGGAGTTCGCCCGATGGCTATGATAACTGTGTCAGCGTCCACGAGGAACTCTGAACCTTTAACGGGTACGGGTCTGCGCCTTCCAGACTCGTCTGGAGGACCAAGTTCCATGCGAATGCATTCCATTTGTTTGACCCAGCCCTTCTCGTCGCCAAGGAACCTTGTAGGCGTGGACAAGAACTTGAAGATTATTCCCTCTTCCTCAGCGTTCTCAACCTCTTCCTTCCTCGCCGGCAACTCTTCTCTTGAACGTCTATAAACTATGCAGACGTCTTCAGCTCCTAGGCGCAGGGCAGAGCGTGCAGAGTCCATTGCAACGTTGCCGCCGCCTATTACAGCAACATGCTTGCCAATCCTTATCGGAGTGTCATACTCTGGAAAAGCATAAGACTTCATCAAGTTAACCCTAATCAAGAACTCGTTGGCAGAATAAATCCCGCCGAGGTTTTCGCCGGGCAAACCCATGAACTGAGGAAGACCAGCCCCTGTGCCAATAAAAACTGCGTCAAAACCTCTTTCCTTTAACAGTTCAGGAATCGTGTACGTCCTACCAATTAGATAGCCAAGATTAAGCTTAACACCAAGCTTTTGAATGTAGTCAACTTCAGCCTGAACTATGCTTTTTGGCAGACGAAACTCTGGGATTCCATAAACCAAAACGCCTCCCGGAAGATGCAAAGCTTCGAATATGACGACTTCGTGTCCAAGCTTTGCAAGATCAGCTGCAACCGTCAATCCAGCTGGTCCAGCACCTATCACCGCAACTTTCTTTCCCGTCGGCGGCGCTTTTTCAGGTATTGTGAAGCCGCGTGCTCTTTCCCAGTCGGCCAAGAACCTTTCTAATCTGCCTATGCTAACTGGGTCACCAGCTTTTCCCATGACGCATTGTTTTTGGCATTGCTCTTCTTGGGGACAGACACGTCCGCATATTGCTGGCAAACTGTTCTTTTCTTTAATCTTTTTTATGGCTTCTTCATATTTCCCTTCCCGCAACAATTTAATGAATGCGGGAATTTCGATTTCTACGGGGCAGCCTTGCACGCATTGGGGTTTTGGACACTGCAAGCAGCGGCTTGCCTCTTCTAGGGCTTGTTCCTCTGTATATCCCAAGGCGACTTCGTTAAAGTTTCGTTTGCGAACTTCTGGAGGCTGCTTTGGAATTGGTACAGCCTCTTTCTTTATCTTTGGTTTCGGTTTACTTTCTGCCACAGCTACAACCTCCCCTAAGCTCCCATAAGAGCGCGCTTAAACGTTCTTCTGGGAGGAACAAGCGTTGACGTTTAATTAACTCGTCGAAATCTACCATGTGCCCGTCGAATTCTGGTCCGTCGACACATCCAAACTTCATTTTTCCGCCAACACTTACTCTGCAAACACCGCACATCCCCATGCCGTCAACCATTATCGGGGTCAAAGTTACAACCGTGGGGATGCCAAAGGGCTTTGTAATTTCGCAAACATTTTTCATCATGACAACAGGCCCCATCGCGATGCAACGGTCAAATTTTTCCTTGGCTAGGACATCCTTTAAAAAGTCCAGTCCCTTATAGCCTACTGAACCGTCATCCGTTGCTATGTAAAGTTTGTGACTTAAAGCCCTCATCTCGTCAACAAAGAAAAGCAGTTCCTTTATCCTCGCTCCGACGACGGTGGTAACGGTGTTTCCAGCTTCCCTCAACGCTTGAACTTGCAAACGCATGGGCGCAATCATAACGCCGCCAGCAACGCATAGGACATTGCCAAACTTCTTAATTTCCGACGGATTTCCAAGGGGTCCGGTAATGTTAAGTATGTGGTCTCCTTCCTTGAGGAGACCAAGCTGCTTTGTTGTCTTGCCAACTTCGTTGAAAACAAATGTTATGGTTCCCTTTTTTGTATCGTATCCAGCTATGGTAAGCGGTATCCTTTCGCCTTTCTTGTCGATAACCACTATTATGAACTGCCCCGGCTTAGCCTTCTCAGCCATTTCTGGAGCATGTACTTCAAACAGCTTAATCTTTGGAGCCAATTCCTTGTTGACTAAGACTTTATACATTTCTCTTCGCCTCCGCTTCAATGGGTTTTAAAGGTTTCATTGCGGCGATTTTCTTTAAGAAAGCGTCAAATTTCTGTTCAAAGGCACCAGCGCAACGCGGCGCATTCTCAAAAAACTCGAAGCGCTCAAGCAAGTTCATTTTCCTTAAAACATCCTTTAGCACCGCCATGTTTCTTTCAGCTGTATCTCTGCCCTCTTGAAGCTTGCAGTCTTCAGCTGGGCAGACAACAGCCATAACGCCGTCAAACCCGCTCTGTAACGCGTTCACCACATGTACTGGGTCAAGAGCCTTAAAACATGGAACTTCTAGGGTTACTGCATTCTTTTTAAGAAGAGCATTTTCTGGGTTGTCCAAAGCTGAAAACTCGGACCATTGACAACAGAAGACCAGCACTAATGGAGACTTGCCCTCAGCCTTTAACTTGTAGGCTGACTCTCCATATCGCTTTAACACGCTTTCAAACTCGAAGCCCCTAAGTTGAATCGCATGATGCGGACAGACAAGCGCACATGCCCCGCAACCCATGCAATAGTCGTAAAGTATTTTTGGCGTTGCAAAAGCCTCAGCTTCTATGGCGGCATATGGGCATATGAAAACACATTTGTCGCAGCCAACGCATTTCGCAGTGTCGTAAACAACCTTTCTAGAGTATTTCACCACTCTAACAGCGTCTTTACTGAAACCTAGTTGTTCAAGAACTTTTTTACCTAAGAAAAGCCTTCGTGTGTTAATTTTTGTGCCTTCTTTGAAGCGGCAGAAGGCATCCTCACATTGAATTGAAACAATGTTTTTTATGCCAGACCCTAAAACCTTAAAGACGAACTCTGTTGGTACACGCCCAGAACAAGGCAAACGCAGTGGAATATAATTCTTTATGCTTAAACCTTGTTCAGTTAGGATTTCCTCAACCTCTAATGTTGACGGCGAATTACCCCTACACATTAGAACAAGAGTTTCGCTTCCCGTTTTTTTACGCATTTTCTCAACATAATCCAACAAGTCACGATAATTGTAGTAGGCAATTTCTATCGCAAACACGGGACACGCGCTATAGCATATTCCACAAAGCTGACATTTCTGTACGTCTATTTCGACTTTCCCAGTTTCGGCATCCCGCTTTATAGCTTCATAGGGACATATCGAATGACATATTGAACATCTACTGCAGTAATCTTGGTTAATGCTTATTACAGCCACACATTCTTCATCCATTCAGATTTCTCCCTAAAGCCCTCACCACTGCGTTTTCTCAACGCATTATCCAATGTTTAGAAATTCTGAGAATACACTTGGAGTGATATAATATTTTTGGAGAATATTTTACCTTTTATAATATGGTCTCCTAATAAAACCATAAGCCTCCAAAGCCGCCGTTATACCCTGCCCCACAGCAGTTCCAACTTGCTTAACAGGATGGTTTGTAACGTCTCCAGCAGCATAAACCCCAGGAATGTTCGTTCGCTGAAAAACGTCAACTTTAATGTAACCTTTTTCGTCAACCTCCACACCAGCATTCCTAGCTAATTGACTGTTTGGAACCTCCCCAGCCTGAACGAAAACGCCGTCCACATTTAACTCTGCGGTTTCTCCAGTTTTGTTGTTGAAAATCACCACTTTTTCAACAGCCTTTTCGCCCAGTATCTCCTTCACCTCGGTGTTCCATAAAATTTCCACATTCTCCTTTCTCTTCAAATCCTTTACAAGGGCTTCTTCAGCGCGGAACACGTCTCTACGATGGGCAATTTTCACTTCTGATACTATTCCCGCCAAGTATAGAGCTGTTATTACCGCCGAGTTCCCCCCTCCAACAACGAGAACCCGTTTACCCTTAAACAAAGGACCATCACAAATTCCGCAATAGCTTACTCCCCTTCCTCGAAATTCCTTCTCGCCGGGCACTCCAATTTCACGGTAATGCGAACCAGACGCTATCACAACAGCATTCGCTTCATAAACTCCACGGTTAGTTTTCACAATTTTTTTCTCGCCCTTCAAATCCAAACTTGCCACCGCTTCAAATTCATGGATAGTTGCACCTGAGCTTCTACATTGAGCCGCCATTTTCTGAGCCAGCTCCACCCCGGTTATGCTTTGAAACCCCGGGTAGTTTTCGATTATTGGCGCGTCGGCAGTTGTGCCTCCTGCCAGCTTTTCATCTAAAACCAAGGTTTTTAGTCCACTTCTTGCACCGTAAATTCCAGAGGCTAAACCAGCAGCGCCTGCACCGATAATTATTAGTTCCCAATTTTCCATGTTAAGTCAACTCGTCAACAGTTAAAGGTGATGCTAAAATTATATAAATTATGGTTTATTTCTCAACCAATGTCGATAGCCCCTCTCTAGTTTTTGCTCTTTAGCATGTCACGTGTATTATTGCTCCGACTTTCTTATTACCGTCAGCAAGTTCGTTGAATTTTTTGATAGCTTCTTCGGATGGAAGCTCAATCACTGTTATTTTGGAGTTTTCCAGAAACTTTCTTGCCTCGTCAGAAATTGTTGCAACGCCATCGGTGCCTGTGCCCACAACTAAAACATCAATTTTGCCTTCACACAATTCTTCGAATTCTTTTCGCTTGAATGAATGGCTTCCAAACATTAGAAAACCACCCTTTCGCCTTTTAACCCGTCCATCCGGAAAAATGACAACGTCATGCCTATGCTTTTTTCCATCAACTATTATCCAGCCAAAGCCCATCCCATCAATTCTAACCATAGACTCCCCCGAACATGCTTAGAAAATTCCTAATTTAGGCTTTTCCAATAGCAAACGCCCGCGCTAAACATTCACTTATTCGCATTGGGCTTACATCACAAAATTTTCTTATACTCGCAACGACATAGCATTGCCCATTTTATGGAGGCGCTCGGATTGAAAATTGAAAATGTCAAAGTGGTTGGTGTTGTTGGCGCCGGAATTATGGGTCGCGGAATCGCTCAGACATGCGCCCAAGCAGGCTACTCTGTCCATCTTATAGATGTTAAAAGGGAACTCCTAGAAAAAGCATTAAAATCAATAAAGGAAGGCCCTTTTGGACTTATGATGCTGGTTGAGAAGGGAAAACTGAAAGAGGGACAAGTTAATGAAATCATGAACAGGATCAAAACAACAACAGATTACAACGAGTTTTGCAAGGATACCGACCTCGTCATCGAAGCCGTGCCAGAAGATGCGGAACTGAAAAAGAAAGTCTTCAAACTTCTAGATGGAAAGTGTCCGGAAAAAACGGTTTTCGCATCCAACACTTCTGGCATAATGATAACGGAACTCGCTGCAGCCGTTAAACGTAAGGACAAATTCGTTGGGATGCACTGGTTTAATCCAGCGCCCGCAATGCCGTTAATCGAAGTTGTTAGAGGACCCTTAACATCGGAAGAAACCTTAAACTTCATAATCGCCATCTCCAAAAAACTTGGAAAAACACCAATAGAAGTCAAAGATGGTCCAGGCTTCTACACAACACGCTTCATAACCGCATACCTTTTCGAAGCAATAAGACTCTTTGAAGCAGGAATAGCCGATATAGAAGGGATAGATGAAATGACTAAACTCGCTTTTAGACATCCTATGGGACCCTTCGAACTCATGGACCTCATAGGGTTAGACACGATGCTTCACATAGGCGAATACATTTACAACATAACAAAAGAACCACAGTACAAACCACCTATAACGCTGAGAAAGTTAGTGCTCAGCGAATACATAGGAGACCCAAAATACAAGTTTGGAAGCAAAGGCGGATGGCGAACTTATTATGGAGGCAGCCGAAAGTGAGGTATGAAAGAATAATTGTAGAGGAAGACACGGAAGACAAGAGGCTCCTTTGGATAAAGCTGAATTACCCCGAAAAACTCAACATCCTACACTTGAAAATGCTGAACGAACTCTACAAAGCCCTTGTGAAAGCGGACAAAGACAACAAAGTTCAAGCATTACTAATCACGGGTGTAGGCAAAGCTTTCTCTGCTGGCGCAGACGTAAAAGAGTTAATGAAAGGCAACTTTGAAAAAGGTCTAAGATGGCTAAAAGCCTACTTAAGAGTCATCGAAGTAATAAGGGAAACAGGCAAACCCGTGATAGCCGCAGTCAATGGAAACTGCGTGGCTGGCGGACACGAAATTGCAATGGCTTGCGACTTGGTTGTTGCAGGCAAATCAGCTAAGCTAGGACAACCAGAAGTTATTGTTGGCTCAACAGCCATGGGGCTCGGCGTTCAGCTTCTACCCTTAATAGTTGGCGAAAAAAGAGCTAGAGAAATGCTTTTCACAGGAAGACTTTTGTCCGCTGAAGAAGCCTACAATTTCGGGCTTGTAAACAGGGTTGTTGACGACGAAAAACTCCATGAAGAGACAAGAAAACTGGCAACTCACATAATTGAAAATGCCAGTCCACAAGCTTTCAGAGTAATGAAGTCGGGTTTAAAATTCTGGACAGATTTGGCGATGTTAAACGTTATGATGGCAAGAGACATCACAGCAATGGTGTGGACTTCTAAAGAATTCAGAGAAAGATGCAAGGATTTTCTGGGAAAAAGAAAGATGAAACCGAGAAAGTTTACTGGAACAATGCCATAACTTTTCCTAAATTTCAGCCCACTTAGGCGGCCTCTTCTCAACAAAGGCTCTGTGTCCCTCTTTTCCCTCTTCAGCCTGCACAATGGCAATCAATTCCTCAACGGACCGTTTCAACTTTTCAGGGTCAAACTGCTGACTCATTAACTTCTTTATAATCCTAACCGCGGAAGGCGCTGCTCTCATAGTAGCCTTCGCAAGTCTCTCAGCAGTTTGCAACAACTCTTCCGGCGGAACAACCTCGTTTACAAGCCCCATACGCTTTGCCTCCTCAGCCGTTATAGGTTCACCCGTCAACATCATCTTACTCACATTAAGCTTTCCAACAACATATGAACCTATCACAGCTGCCACAGGCGGAATGGCCCCTATAAGAGCCTCGGGAACAGCGAAAGTCGCATTTTGAGATGCAACAACCAAATCGCAGAGCATCGCAATCTCACATCCACCTCCATAAGCAAGTCCGTTTACCGCCGCAATCACAGGTTTGGGCAATGAAACAATTTTTGTTATAACAGGCGCAGCAAAATCCATAAAGAAAGCTTTTGCTTCCTCCAAAGTTTTTAAGTTAAAAACTTCTTTTATATCGTCGCCGGCGCAAAAGGCTCTCCCGGAACCCGTAATCACAACCGCTCTGACATCCCTGCTTTTTTCAGCACGATCAAGATTCTCGTAAATCTCACGCCACAACTTACTATTCAAAGCATTAAGCACTTCTGGGCGATTCAGCGTCACCCAAGCAATAGCATCCTTCTCCTCATACAAAGTACACTCAAGCGCGGACACTTCGCTGCTCCTCATCCTTAATCACCTTTAATCTAGGCGCTGCTCTCGCGTGCGCATGCTTTGACAAGTAAACAGTAACCACTATGAAGACAGCAGCTGAAAACACGACAACACACACCAAGTTTTGGATAATCTGACTCTGCATGGAATAATTTTCCAAAAGTTGCTGGTAGGAAACGTTCAAATCGTTAAGACCCCCTTGGAGCAAAGTGTAGTTCTCTAAAAGAGTACGATAGTCGCTTAAAAGACTGTTGTAGCTTTGGTTCAAGCTATCGTATTTAGTAAGCATTTCAAAGTACAAACGCAAAGTTTCAGAAGAAATTATCGAAACTTGAGCATTTTCAAGAGGGCAAACCAGATACATTCGTACATATAACTCAGAAATATTAAGATACGCTGGAGACACGCTAGCACCATTGACCAACACAATATATGGGTAGCCCATCAGCTCGGCTGGAATTGTCATTCTACAAAAACCAATTAAGACCTCAAAACTGCTAACGTTAAAACGGATCATTTTGTTTCCAGCTTCACCCACAACTTCAAAATTAAAATTAGATACTGTCGCATTAGAAATTACAGCTATCTGATATAGTTCCCCCGCATAATTCACATTGAACCCGTAAAAAGAACCCATTAACGGGAAATTGTCTCTGTTATTATCATCGATTACATAAGGACTATCACCTATCCCATCTTCAACCAGGTCACATCCGCCGTAGTCGCTCCAATAATTACCTTCTCCATCGTAATCCCAAGCATTTATAGAATCAGTGTATACCTGCTGTTTATTGCTGTAAAAATTGTTATGGTAGAGAATATTGCCTGTGCTTGACAAAATTAAGGTTATTCCATTGTTATTTTTATTGATAATATTGTTACAAAATACGTTATTTTTAGAGTAAAATAATATTATTCCATTGAAATCATTGCGGTAAATCACATTGCCGCTCACAATGTTGCCATCCGAAGAGTCAAAGGTAATTCCGTATTTGTTAGAAGACACCGTGTTGTTGGAAATAATATTGTTGCTAGAAGAACGAAGGTAAATCCCGTCAAAGTAACTGCCGTTGATAAAGTTGTTAGACACGTTAGTATTAACAGAATAATACACGCTAATTCCCCTAAGGCTATCGTTTATGTTATTATCACATATGACAGTGCCTGAAACTGACTCGACTTGAATGCCGCTACCGTAATAAGCGCCCCAGCCCATCGTTATTGTAAAGTACTTGACGGTTACGTTACTAGCCCTTATTAGAACAACATTGTCGATTTTGCTACCGTTTATAATCGTATGGTCTCTGTTTTCTCCTACGAGCGTTATGCTTTTGTTGATGACGAGGTTTTCGTAGTAGGTTCCGTTATGCACAAAAATTGTGTCTCCCGGGTTTGCGGCGTTTATTGCTTCTTGGATGCTTGTGAAATTGCCCGAGCCCTCATCGTCCACTATCCATGTCGTTGGGCTTGCTTTCACAGATATTTCATAATTTTTTAGGGTTAGGGAGAATAGACATAGGGCTATTAACAGTGCCAAAGTGGTTTTTTTCAATTATAATCACCTTTTTCTTCAGTAAATGATGTAATTTATTAAGTGTTAAGGTTTACGGATTATGTTGGGGAGAGGATTTTGCCTATGAGTATCGAGCATGCAACTGCTATGGAGAAGGCTGGAATGAATATTGCGGGGTTGATGTTGGATTGTATGAAATCCCAGAGAATGACCAGGTAAGAAGTTATTATAATGAGTGTTAACATGTAGATTTTTATGCGAGTTTTGCCAGTTTCGGCTGGGCTTATTTGCTGTTGATTTAATGCGGAACGAAGAAGGTTTTGGCTTTCTTTTATCTGCTCTTCTGTGGCGAAAGTTACGAGGTTTTTGTCGCTGTCTCTGAATTTGAAGCTTGTGAGGGCATATCTTTGCAGTTCCCATGGTCTACTTTTTGGCAGGATTTTGACGACGTTGCTTTTCTCCATTTTTTTCAATATTGTTTGGATTTTGCGTATGAACTGAACATCATTGACTTTATCTTCTCCATAGAATCTTTTCACAAGGTCTTTTATGTCGGGGAAATGCAGTTCTAGCTGGAATGATGCTATCGCCTTTGCAAGGTCATATTGGTATTCGCCTTCGCGTAGGCGTATGTTGCCGTCTTTGCAGTCTGAGCTTAGGGCTTCCTGCAAGGTTTGTATTTCGGTGCGTGTTAGTTTATGTTGCGACAACGCTTTTCATCTTTTCAATAGTTTCAATTGAAATAAAAGAAAGGGAAGAAGCCTAAAAATGCTTCGTTTATTTCTCTTTCAATAAAGTCTACTGAAAAAATTCCTAATTATTTCAATGTCTAATTTAATTGTTGGTGCGTGTTGTGGCGAATCATTTGAGGGAGATTAGTTTAATTCGCCTTCCTTTGCAGAAGAAGTATAGAAGCTATATGGAAATTGTAGCTTTGATATTGGAGGCTGTAAAGATTGGTGATTCTGGTTTGTATTCTATAATGAAGCGGACGAACATTAACTATCCTCAGCTTAGGAAATATTTGAAGCCGCTCAGCATGTTAGGTCTGGTTGAAGTAAGCGTTAAGGGTGGAAAAGTTTTTTACAGAGCCGGTGAGAAAGGTCTGATTTTTCTGAAATACTATAACGTTTTGCGGGACATGTTGTTTAATGCTGATTTTGAAACGCATAACATGCGGTACTGTCTGCAGAAGATGAAATAATCTAAATCGAGAAGGAACCGTGAATTATCGATTTCCTATTTTGCACTATAAGGAAACGCATATCTATATTAGAGCTTCAATTCTTTAGTTGCCTAATTTAGGGGATGGCTTTGCCTCGAACATTTACATATTCTCGTGCTGGTGTTGACAGAAAACTGAGGCGAAAGTCAAAGAGGGCATTAACGGTTTTGGAGAAAACCTACAGGTTTAGCCGCTATGGCAGGTTGGTTCGACTTCCATACGGAAACATTTTCCCGTTTAGAGAAAACTGTTATCTAGACCTTGTTATTGAGGGGGTTGGAACCAAAGTTCTTGTAGCGCAGCTAGCGGAGAAATATGATACAATTGGGATTGATGGAGTCGCCATGGCTGTTAACGATGTTATACGTTCAGGCGCCCGCCCCTTGGCTGTCGCAGATAACATCCACGCGCAGGTTTCTAACCCTCTTTTGGTTAGGGAGTGGATGAAGGGAATAGTAAAAGGCGCCACAGAAGCCAATTGTATTGTCCCAAGCGGCGAAATAGGCGACGTGAAGGAGCTGATAAAGGGGTTAGTTGAGGACAAGGGTTTTGACATGGTTTTTGCGGCGGTAGGTGAAGTTGAAAAAGATAAAGTGATTTTTGGGAAGGATTTAAGGGCTGGAGACATTGTTATAGGTTTGCAGAGTTCGGGAATTCACAGCAACGGGGTTTCTCTCGCGCGCAAAATTCTTTTCAAGCAGTGGGGTGGAAAATATGAGCCCTTCGATGTCCCTGATGGGTTTCAAAGAGAAGTGGTCTATGAGGTTTTGGAGCCAACTAGGATATACGTGAAGCCGCTGCTCAAAGTTGCTGAAGAGGTTAAGTTGAAGGCTGCAGTGCACATTACTGGTGACGCGTATTTGAAGTTTGACCGCTTAATAGCGTTCTCGAAAGGTGTGGGTTTTGAACTTGACAATTTTAGGCCCCAGCCCATCTTTGAGTTAATTCAGAGAACTGCTTCAGAACTTGGGGGTGTTATTACAGATGAGGAGATGTTTAAGACTTTTAACATGGGTTGGGGGTTCGCCATAGTTGTGAATAAGGCAAGCAAGGATAGGGCTATAGACATTTTAGAAAAGACTGGAGTACACGCCGAGCAGATAGGGCTTGTAAACAATTCTGGAAAAATAACAATTCGCTATAGAGATAGGCGGTTCGTTTTGAGCTAGACGGTTGCATCATTGATGATAAAAGCGTTTAAATCTCCTGAAAATCAAACTTAGTCTATGAAATATCATTTGAAAATTGAAGTAAGCCTAAAGCCAAGGCACAGCGACCCGGAAGGCGAAACTACAGCGCGTCTGCTGAAAGAACTTGGTTACAGAGTTAATGGCGTTAATGTAAGTAAAGTTTACACGGTTATTCTTGAAGCAGATTCGCGTGAGGAGGCTAGTGTTAAGGCTGAGGAGATGTGTAGGAGGCTTTTGGCGAACCCTACAAAGGACAACTACACATTCACAATTGAGGAAGTGAGATGAGCCTCTATATCCGAAAGGAAACTTCTTTCCCGCTGTTTGAAGTAAACTTGCTTGAGGCTTCTGACGAGCAGCTTTTGGAAATAAGTCGTGAGTTGGGAATAGGCTTAAACATGCAAGAGATGAAAGCTGTCCAAGGGTATTTTCGGAAACGCGGGCGAAACCCAACGGATGTGGAGCTCCAGACAATTGGGCAAACATGGTCTGAACACTGTTTCCACAAGACCTTTAAGGGCAAGATAATAATGGACGGGAAAGAAATTGACGGCCTCTTCAAAACCTACATTATGGGGGCCACGGAAAAAATTAATCCACGATGGTGTTTCTCGGTTTTCGAGGATAATGCGGGGATAATCCGTTTTGAAAGAGGTTATGGGATAGCAGTTAAGGTTGAAACCCACAATCACCCATCTGCAATCGAACCATTTGGAGGCGCAGCCACAGGCGTTGGCGGCGTTATACGCGATGTTCTTGGGGTTTGGGCAGATCCCATCGCGTGCACTGATGTTTTGGGTTTTGGGCCTTTAGATTTTGATTATGAGGCTCTTCCGCAAGGTGTTAAGCATCCGAAGTACGTTTACATGGGTGTGGTGGCTGGTATAGGAAGTTATGGCAACAACATGGGAATCCCAACAGTGAACGGAGCCATATACTTTGACGAAAGCTACACAGGGAACGTTGTTGTCTACTGCGGATGTATTGGGATACTGCCACTAAAAAAGTTTAGAAGAAACGCCAAACCAAATGACATTATAGTTTTGGCTGGCGGAAAAACGGGACGCGACGGCATTCACGGCGTGACTTTCGCCTCGGCGGAGCTAACTGAAAAATCAGAGGAGGTGTCAAGACCAGCTGTTCAGATTGCGAACCCAATCGAAGAGGAGAAACTGAAAAGGGCGATAATAAGGATTCGAGATCTCGAACTGGCTTCAGCAATAACTGATTTGGGTGGTGGAGGTTTATCCTCTGCTGTTGGCGAAACCGCGAAAAAGTTCGGTTGCGGGGCGGTTGTTTGGCTTGAAAAGGTGCCGCTGAAGTATCCGGGCTTGGCGCCTTGGGAAATTTACATTTCTGAATCCCAAGAAAGGATGCTTCTGGCTGTGCCCCCAGAAAATCTTGAACGTGTTTTAGAGGTCTTTGCCGAAGAGGATGTCGAAGCAGCAGCCATTGGAAAATTCACTGCTGACAAGGTTTTGAGAATCTTTTATTACGGCGAAAAGGTTGCGGAAATGGACATTCCATTCCTTTTTGAACCTCCTAAAGCCACGAGAAAGGCGAAATATGAACCTTCATGTTTTGAAGAACCAATTTTTCCTGTTCCGGAAAACCTAACTGAGGTTCTTCTGAAAATTTTAGCTTCACCTAACATTGCAAGCAGAGAAAGCGTGGTGCGCACCTATGACCATGAAGTGAAAGGGAACACAGTGCTCAAGCCTCTACACGGGGAAAATGGAGGTCCCAATGATGCGGCTGTCATAAAACCTCTTAACGGATCTTGGAGGGGCATAGTTGTTTCTTGTGGAATGAACCCGCGTTATGGTAAAATTGACACTTATTGGATGGCGGCTTCCGCGATAGATGAGGCAGTAAGGAATAATGTTGCGGTCGGCGGCAGAAGAATAGCCCTATTGGACAACTTTACTTGGGGTAACCCTGAAAAGCCAGAAAGGCTAGGAAGCCTTGTTAGGGCTTGTGAAGCATGCCACGATTTTGCAACAGCTTTCGGGACGCCTTTCATCTCGGGGAAAGACAGCCTCTACAACGAGTCCCCGCTGGGTCCAGTAACGCCCACGCTATTGGTTACAGCCATCGGGATAATTCCAGATGTCCGCCTAGCAGTTTCAGTTGATGTGAAGGAACCTGGCGATCTCATATACATTGTTGGTCAAACCTTCAATGAGCTTGGCGGCTCAGAGTATTATAGGCTGAAGGGCTTTATAGGGAAAAGTGTGCCGAAAGTTCGTCCAGCGCTAGCGAAGAAAACCTTCAGAACAGTTACTAGGGCTATTGATTTTGGGCTTGTTAAGGCATGTCACGACCTATCTGAGGGCGGATTGGGAGTGGCTGCGGCGGAAATGGCTTTTGCTGGCGGCTGCGGTTTGGAGTTGGACTTGCGAAAGGTGCCGGGTAAAGCCTTGAAACGTGATGATTTCATCTTATTTTCAGAGTCTAACAGCCGTTTTCTGGTTGAAGTCTCAGAGAAGGCGAAGAAAGAGTTTGAAGCCTTAATGAAAGGAAAAGTTTGCGCGCAAATAGGAAAAGTCACAGAGAACCCGAGACTGCGGATTAAAGGGTTGAACGGGGAAATTGTTGTTGACGCTTCGCTTGAGGATTTGTTGGCAAGCTGGAAAAGAACATTAAGCGGCGGGTTTCAGCCTTGAAAAATGAAAATGTTAAGATTTGCATTTTGCGTGTAGGCGGAACAAACTGCGATGCGGAAACCAAACGTGCCTTTGAAGACCTCGGCGTGCAAGCCCACATCGTGCACGTAAACGAGTTGGTTAAGAAGCGTAATTTACTGGAATATCATGCTCTTGTTTTTCCAGGCGGTTTTTCCTACGGGGATTATGTGCGGGCTGGAGTCATATGGGCTAAGTGGATTATGGCAAAGTTAGAGAAGGAACTGAAAGTTTTTGTGGAAGAAAACCGTCCAATCCTCGGAATCTGCAACGGTTTCCAGGTGCTTGTTGAGGCAGGGTTACTTCCGGGCTTTGAGGGAATAAGCCCTTATCCGGAGGCTGCTTTGGCGACAAATGTTCCTCCGGGATACAATTGCCGCTGGATTTACCTAAAGCACGAGAACAACGGAAAATGCATCTTCACACAAAAAATCCAAAGGGGCAAAGTTCTCCGCATGCCAGTTGCACATTCAGAAGGACGCTTCATATTCGAAAAAGAAAGGGAAAAAAGGCTTTTGGAGAGACTTTGCGAGAACGACCAGCTTGTCTTCCGCTACTGCACCAGAGGGGGCGAATACGCGGAAGGTCGTTACCCAGCAAACCCGAACGGATCGTTTCATGACATAGCTGGGATATGCAACCCAGAGGGAACAATCTTTGGTTTAATGCCCCATCCGGAAAGGGCCTTTTACTGGTGGCAGCAGCCGGATTGGACAAGACATAAGCGGTTGCCGCAATATGGTGACGGAAAACTAATATTCGAAAGCCTAGTCGAGTATTTAACCAAGAAATTTTAAATCTTCAAGATGTGGAATCCCGGCCCTAGCACCCATTTTCATTATACACCGCGAAGCCACAAAATTGCCCAGTTTCCCACACTCGTAGAGGCTTCTGCCCCTAATCAAGCCGTAAAGAAAACCTGCGCAAAAAGCGTCGCCGGCGCCGGTTGTGTCAACAACCCTAACCTTAAAGGCTTTTATTAGATGGCTTTCTTGTCCGTCGGTTACGTAGCAGCCTCTGCTACCAAGTTTCACAGCAACTATTTTAACACCCTTCCCTAGTAGGATTTTTGCGCCATTCTCATAGTCAGAGGTGCCAGTCAAAAGCCTAAGCTCGTTCTGGTTTGGCATCAAAACAAAAGCACGCCTTATCATGAGACCCAACGCCTCAAAACCCTTTCTAGCATATAGCTCTCCGGGGTCTAGGCTGACCTTGACGTTTTCGGGGAGCGCTTCAACAAGCTTTTTCTGAGTTTGGAAGGATTTTTCTCCCACAAAGGATGTTAGGTGCAAGAATTTTGTTCGGAACACGCATTCCTTGTTTATTTCTTCAAACTCTATTGTGTCGTTTACGCCCGGGTCAACATACAATGCTCTTTCACCCTTCTCATCTACAAAGCCCATAACTGTTCCGCTTCTGCCTTTTCCAGCGAGGATTATCCCGCTTGTGTCGACGCCTTCCCGTCGAAAATCTTCAATTAGCATTTTGCCTTCCCTGTCTTTGGCAACTTTTCCGATGAAACCAACTTTGCAGCCTAGCCTAGCCAAACCAACGATGGTGTTGGCCGCTGAACCTCCACATGCCTCCTTAAAATCCGTTATAAAGCCTTCTTCTTCGGCTCCAGCTATCTTGTTCACCCTATAGAGTTTGTCAACGTTTAGGGCTCCGAACCCGACTACATCGAAGTTTTTCATTTGAACAGCTCACGCAAATAAATCTTGTAGTCTCCGAGCTTCCCGCCGTAGTTTCCAGCAGAAATTTTAGCAACGCCTTCAGTGTTTAGGGCTGCTTCTATGCCAGCCTTCATAGCCTTTTTGACAGCATCCAAAGAGACGCCGTTTATAACTATTTCAGGGATGAAGCTAACACCTTTGGGCACTCTGGACTCTTCGCCAAGTCTTTTTTTCAGCGATGGACAGTATGGATGGTTTGTCGTCGGTCCTATCCATGGGTAGCGTGTCTCCGGCTTAGAGCCCGCGGAGCAAACGTCAAACGGCGTTATTACGCCTTCAATTTCGTGTATAGCCTCTAAAGTTTTTCCGCCCGCCTCTTTCAAGGCTTTTTTGTTTTTGCACATAATCCAGAAGTTAGCGCCCATGACGCCACGGGCATAGCCCAGATAGCGCTCAATTATAAAATCTGGAACCATTATGGGGACAACTATAACCTCGCGCCCGTACCGCTTTTCTGTCCATTCATAGCCATCCCCGCAGTGGCCTACACGTTTCATCATGTCGATTTTTCCTTCTGGATTTATTGAGGCGTCGAAAACTGCTGTGAATGGCTTGACGAGGATGTCTTGGCGAATTCTATAGGACAGTTCGATTTCAAACTTTTTTAGAGAGTCGGAGAAAGGCTTTTTTAGGTCTATTCCGCCCCAGAACTGTATAATGGCGCCTTTGCGCCTGTCCGGAGTTTCTTTTTCAGTTAGCCATTTTTCGACACCACCCTCAATTCGGCCGATGACTATAGAGGGGGTTGCTGTGGCGTCCTCTGCCGCTTTTTTTAAAGTTTCCGCGTCGTCGGCTGTAACGATTACGCGGCAGTAGATTCCTTCGAAGGCTTCCGCATAAGTGTTCTCAATAAGGGCTTCTTTAACCATTATCCAAGTCTCCCAATGGTTTCTCCTCTCACCTTCTTTCTGAACTCCGTGCTTTCTTTTGCCAGAACATCCATATTTTCGCTTGTCACTATTTTAACTTTGGGCAGTTTTTTAGGGTACAACCGCAGAAGCTTATCGCGCAAATTTGGGTTTATAGGGCTTTCAGCCAGCGTTTCGCGGCTCCACTTTCTAACTAAGTCGAAAACCTCGTTTTTTACAAATCTGCAGAAAACATCAGCGATTGCCGCTGTGACCAGACTGTTTTCAGATAGGATTGCGATGTCGGCGTTTTTCACGGCGTACTCGTTGCCGTTAAAAGAGATTGCTAGACCGCCTCCGCTTTTTACAAGTTTGAACGCCTCAACATCTGTTATGCTGTCGCCAACATACATAACGTCAGAAAAACCTACGCCGGTCTTCTGCACCACATCCTTTATGGCTTCAGCTTTTTCACTGCCGCCAACTGGATTGACTTCTTCCAGCATTTTCCCAGAAGCCATGTTCGCAATTTCTTTCCAGAAAATCTCGTCTAGGCGTTGGATTGTTTCACGGTCTTCCTCTGAGAAGTCTTCTATTGATTTCGCTCTTTTTGGGATTTTGATGATGGGCATTTGGGCAATTTCTTTTGCTATTTGTTTTAGTTTGGTTTTTTCTTTTTCTTGCAAAACATATTTGTCGATGTTGACTTTTGTGCAGTAGGTGTTTTCATAGGGGAAGCTTATCGTTTGACAAAGCGCCTTTATAAAATGCTCGTAGCTTGTGCTCACGATGAAAGCCTCGGCGATGCTCCGCAAATAGCCCAATGTTTCATTGGTATTAGCTATTAGGATTAGGCTTTTGGCTGAGAACTCCATCATTTTCTCGTTTGTTACACCGTGGGCCTTAAGGAAGGGAAGAATGAGTCTTAAAGTGTCTCCTGCCTTGTAACGTGGCCTTTTTAGGACATCTGCGAGAACATCGTCATACTTGCTGATCACCGTGAAGAGTTTGTCTCCATCTGGGACAAAATGGGCTGTTAACTCGAAGGCATTATCGTTTTTGGATATCGGTCCCTCGCAGTCTGAGATGAAGACTTTTTTCACTTTTTGCGCCTCAAATTTTCCATGTGCATTATGCTTTTCGCTATGTGCTGTTTTGAGGCTATGTCTGTCCTATACCAGAGAGCTCCACCTTTTATTGCCCCTATGCCTTCTAAAGATATTTGCCTAGCCTCTTCTATGGTGTTGCCGACGCCCACAACGCCGACAGCTCGGGATTTTAGAGCGTATGTTTTGCTGTTACGCAACTCCATGGACGCTGGATAAACACGAATCCTGTCACCATACTTTTTTGTTAACGCATATGCTTCGGTTAGGTCGACTGCTGTTCCTATTTCGTTTTTGTTCACCAGGTTTGCGAAAGTGTTGATGTAGTCGCCGTAGTTTGGAGGAACTTTGTAGGTTAAAACGGTAGCTGCCTTCTCCAGTTCGATGCGGGTTAGGTTGCCTTCTATGATTTTGTAGCAGACGTCGACGAAATCGTCTTTTAGGATTGGTAGAATGTTTATTATTTCGGGGTCTCCTGGGCGGCTGTTGTTTTCAAGGATTTTTGGTTCTTTGCCAGTGTGCATAAAAGCCACATAGAAGGGGATGCCCCTAAAGCCAGCGGGGTCTTGCGCTTTCTCTTTCCACTTCTCGAAAAGCGTTTTTACGATTTGCAGTTCCTTTTCTCTATCGGCTTTCGTCATGAATGGTAAGACTTCGTCAACGTCTTTGTAGGAGCCCATCCCACCAGTGTTTGGTCCTTTGTCATCGTCAAAGGCTCTTTTGTAATCCCTAGTTTCTGGTAATGGAATTAAGTGTTTGCCGTCGCAGAAAGCTTGGAAGCTTGATTCTTCGCCTTCTATTTTTTCTTCAATTATGACTGGGCCGTGTTTGAAGTTTGCAAAAAAATGTTCTAGGAGTTGTTCGCGGTTTGCGAAGTGGTCTCCCCAGACGCCCACGCCTTTTCCAGCTGCGGGCTTGTCTGGTTTAACGACCGCCTCATTTTTGAGTTCGTCAAGCCAACTGTAGACAGCTTCCTTTACGGCTTCTGCAGTTTTGTAGTCTTTCGGGTCAAATATTTTGAAACGCGGATTAACTTCTGGAACGACTTCTTGGAAGAGCATTCGCTGCTGAACTTTGCTTGCTTCTATGGCGTATTCTTTCGTGGGACAAATCATTGGTATGCCAGTTCGCTCTTCTACAAGGTCGCGGACTCCTTCTATTATTGGCTTTTCGGGGCCAACTATGCCGAAGTCTATTTTGTCCTTGTTGGCTTCCGCAAACTTGCAGATTTCTTCCACGTTTAACTCTGGTATGACAACATGTTTGGCGGCTCTTTCAACATTGAAGGGGTTGCGTTGCTTGTCCGCAATATACAATTCCACATTGTAGTTTTGGCTTCTCGCAAAGGCGTCCACCATGGCGGCTTCTCTTGCCCCGTAAGAGATTATTAGTACACCAACCTTTTCCATCTTTAGACACCTTTTAACTAGAGAATAGACCGTGAAACCCTAATTTACTTTGTTAGGTTTTCAGCAAGTTCTGCCATCTCGTAAAGCCTTTGGGTTTCTTCATACCCTGCAAGAAAGCGTTTCTTCATTTCATCTGCTATTTTCTGAGCTAGGGGCGTTGGATATTTGCCAGTAACACATCCGAGGCACAGTTGGTCGCGTTTGAAGCCGGTTGCCTTCACAAAGTTTTCAATAGATTGGTAGCATACAGCATCTGCGCCTATTATTCTCGCTATTTCCTCGGCGTCGTGTTTTGCACCTATCAGTTGGCTGTAGGTTGACATGTCAATACCATAGAAGCATGGTCCAATTATTCTCGGGAAAGTAACGAAAACATAAACCTTTTCAGCGCCCATCCTTCGCAGTTTTTCAATAACAACCTTTGTGGTGTCGCCGCGAACTATGCTGTCATCGGTTATTATGACTCGTTTTCCCCTAATCTTTGAGGCTAGAATGTTGACTTTTTTGTCTATTGTCGCGTATCGCTCCCTATTGAGGAGTATGAAGGCTCGTTCAGTGACGTAACGGTGCCTGCGGGAAGCCCTCTCCCACTTTAACCCAGACTCCTCGTGAACACCGAAGGCTGAGTCGTCGCCGGTTTCAGGCATTGAAAGTATCAGGTCTGCGTCTTTAACTATGTTGGGGTTTTCTCTTGCGAGGTTTCTTCCAAATTCCTCGCGTATTTCATAAACGTATCTTTCGTCAAATTTTGAGTCTGGCCTTGCGAAATACGCAAATTCAAAGGCGCAAAAAGCCTTTTGAGCTCCTCTTACAAGTTGTTCTCTCTCAAACCCGTTTTTGGAGACTTTCACTAATTCGCCTGGTTCAAGTTCAAAATCCCTTTCCAAGCCGTTTATGTCCAGCCCCACAGTTTCAGATGAGAACGCGTAGGTCATCCTGTCAGCACTGTGACCAGCGCATAAGGGTCTTATTCCATGTGGGTCTTTGAAGGCGAAGAGCTCTCCTTTGTTTGTTATTCCAGCCACGGAGAAGGCTCCATCCATTTCCTGCATGCATGTTTTAACGGCTGTTATGATGTCTTTGCTTTTTGTCAGTTCAATTAGGAGTTTGTGGCATATCAATTCCGCGTCAGATTGGCATGAAAAACCCTTGAAGTGTTTGCTTACTTCTTTTTTTAACTGAAAGACGTTGACGACGTTTCCGTTGAAGGAGATGGCGAGTTTTAAACCATTTTTTGAGGCTGTGATGGGTTGCGTACCTTTCATTAACGATTTCTCATCACATTTCCCTGAAGTTGTATACCTAACGTTTCCTATGCCGGTTTGCCCCGGCAAACGCCCAAACCATTCCTGGATTGAGCTTGTTTTTATTTTTGGGACGAGGTCTAGTCCTCTGTGAACGAAAAATTTTCCTTCGTTGTATGTGAGGAAGCCGTGAGATTGATGTCCCCTATGGTTTTGCGCTCTTAAACCCCAGTATATGTAGGGGAATATTGGTTGGTTAGAGAAGTTTATTGCGGCGAATACTCCGCATGCGATTTTTAATTTCTCTCCCATACTTGGCAATAAGGAGGCTTGCATTTATCAGTTTTTATGACACTTTTAACTAAAAACAGGCTTGCTTTAAGGTTAATTGTAAAGTATGTTTAAACATGGCATTTTTCGGGTGTCTATTTCACTATGCTTGAGGTTATTGCCAACTCTGCGCTCGGAATTACATGAATCCACCAGTCCAATGCTGTGAAGGAATCGTTGTAATAGACTACGAGCCTTGCAACAGAGCCTACGGGCGCATCACATGGAACCGCACCATTCCATGTCAAAGTTTTCCATTGATTGGGTTTAAGAGTCAAGTTTTGCGGTGTTCCACTCCAAGTCCACAATTCGCCTTCAAAAGCTATGTTGACAGACCACGCGCCGTCACTTCGCCCTGTGTTTTTGAAAGAGACTTTAACAACGAATGCTTCGCAAGGAGCTTTGTCGACAACACCGCCACCGTCGCCGCTGCAAGCCAAACAAGCCAGTTGTTGACCATTAGAGCCGAAAGTGGCAAAACAAACCATGACAATTGACATAACAATCACTGAAGCATGTGAAACGAATTTTCTCATCTCCATTCCCTTCAGAAATAAAATTGGAGAGTCAGCTTTATCCCTTCTGCAAGATACTTCTATAACACAAGAATAGAACAACGAACTTCAACAAAACTCAGATTTTTGGAAGTAAGCTTTAGACGCACCATCAAATGGGAATGAAAATAATTTATAAGAAAGATGCACGCCATAATCGGTTGTCAGCCCAGCTTAAAGGTGATTTAAAGAGATGGAAGATGATGGGAATGAGCAGTCGAGACACAGAAACCCTCACCGTTGGCGAGACCACAGGCTGGGCTTTGCCGAGTACTGACGAGCTTCTAAGCTTACCAGTAGATGAGCTTCTTGCTCGTTTGGGCACTTCTTTGTCTGGACTTTCCTCGGATGAAGTGGAAAGGCGTCTAAAAATTTTCGGATATAATGAGCTTGCCAAGAGAAAGAAGAGGGCTGCCATTGTTGAATTCCTTTCCCATTTTCGAAACCCCTTGGTAATTATATTATTAATTGCTGGTCTTATTTCGGGCTTTTTTGGAGAAATCCCCAGCGCCACCATCGTATTCTCAATAGTAATCCTAAGTGTCGTGCTCGACTTTTACCAAGAGTCTAAAGCTGAAAGGGCAGCTGAAATGCTGAAGGAGAGAGTGACAACAACAGCCACCGTGCTCAGGGACGGTGTCAAACATGAAGTAAGGCTGCCAGAAATAGTTCCAGGCGATATAATATATCTTTCAGCAGGCGACATCGTGCCAGCAGACGCTAGATTGATAAACGCAAAGGATTTGTTCGTAAATCAGTCTGCATTAACCGGCGAATCTTTTCCTGTGGAAAAAACGACTGCGCTATTAAAATCCAAGGAGGCTTCCATTACGGAATGGAGTAACTATCTTTTTATGGGGACATCTGTTGTAAGCGGAACTGCAACTGCCGTTGTGGTGAAAACTGGAAGCCTCACGGAGTATGGGAAAATTGCGAAGAGGCTTGTCGTAAGGGAACCGGAAACGGAGTTTCAAAGAGGAATTAAAAATTTCGGTTACATGATAATGCAAGTAACCTTCCTACTCGTCCTATTTGTCTTTTTCATTAATGCCCTTTACATGCGTAGCGTGCTTGAATCGCTTCTCTTCGCTGTGGCTTTGGCTGTCGGCTTAACACCTGAACTTTTGCCAATGATAATTTCCGTAAACCTTTCCAAAGGCGCAGTTGCAATGGCTAAGAAAGGCGTCATTGTAAAGCGTTTAGCTTCCATTCAAAATTTTGGCAGCATGGATGTATTATGCACGGATAAGACGGGGACATTGACTGAGAACAGGATAAAACTAATGCTTCACGTGGATATCGATGGAAAAGAGAACGAAAAGGTGCTATTATACTCTTACTTAAACAGTTACTACCAAACGGGATTGAAGAGCCCCCTTGATGATGCCATACTGAAATTTAGAGACATAGATGTAAAGGATTACCAGAAAATTGATGAGATACCATTCGATTTTGTGCGGAAACGCCTCTCCATTGTGGTTGAATATCAAAATCAACGATTTATGATTACCAAAGGGGCTCCAGAAGAAATTGCCAAAGTCTGCTCTTACTATGAAGTGGATGAGGTTATAGCCGACATAACCGAAGAAGTTCGCAGAAAGATCGAACAGAAATACATTGAGCTAAGCACAGAAGGGCTTAGAGTGTTAGGCATAGCCTACAAACGGTTAAGAGAAGAGAAGGCGGTATATTCAGCCAATGACGAAAACGACATGGTGTTTTTAGGATTTATAGCCTTTCTGGATCCGCCGAAAGAGACGGCGAAAGAATCCCTGCAGCTTTTGAAGAATGCTGGCGTAGAATTGAAAATTCTCACAGGTGACAATGAACTGGTAACTAGGAAAGTCTGCGAATATTTGGGTTTTGAAATTAAGGGAATAGTTGTTGGAAGCGAGATTGCCCAGATGCATGATGATGCCCTTGTAAGGGTTGTTGAGGAAGCGAATGTCTTTTGCAGAGTCACGCCAGCCCAGAAGGACAGGATAATAAATGCTTTAAGAAATAACGGGCATGTTGTAGGCTTCATGGGAGACGGTATAAACGATGCCCCATCGCTGAGGAGCGCTGATGTTGGCATATCAGTGGACAACGCAGTGGACATTGCAAAAGAGTCCGCTGACATCATACTTTTGCGAAACGATTTGACGGTGCTTCATGACGGGGTTTTAGAGGGCAGGAAAACCTTTGGAAACACCATGAAATACATAATGATGGGAACGAGTTCAAATTTTGGAAACATGTTCAGCGTAGCTGGAGCATCTCTATTCTTGCCATTTCTACCTATGAGTGCGACACAAATACTGCTGAATAATCTTCTCTATGACCTGTCTCAGTCAACCATACCAACGGACGAGGTTGACCAAGAGTACATTGAAAAGCCGAAAAGGTGGGATATGTTTTTCATAAGAAGGTTCATGATATTTTTAGGCCCTATAAGCTCAATTTTTGACTTCCTAACATTCTTCATAATGCTTCTCGTCTTCAACGCTACTGAACCGCTGTTCCAAACTGCTTGGTTCATTGAATCCTTATCTACTCAAACTTTGGTAATTTTTGTTATTAGGACTAGAAAGTCGCCTTTTTACAAGAGCAAGCCGAGTAGACCTCTGCTCTTGAGCAGTATAGCTATAGTTGCCTTCGCGTTAATATTGCCGTTCACTCCGTTGGGGGCTATTTTCAAGTTTGTGGAGCCGCCTTACACTTTCTTCATAGTTCTGGCTGTCCTAATAGGCGCCTATTTGGCTTTGGTTGAAGTTGTCAAAAGCTGGTTCTATGGGAGATATGCGTATCGCCTAGAACAGGCTTTGATACCGCCGAGAAAAATTGGATTATACTTGAGTAAAACTGCCAGGCTTGTTCAGGATATGGTGGCGATAATATGCCTAAGATTCGAGAGTGAAATTTCGTTGGACTCCTTACTTGAGGATTTAAGAAACGTTATTGGCTATCCTCTCGATTTAGAACAAGCCTTTCACAATTTGCAACATCTACGCAGAGCTGGACTTATCACCATAAACTGGCGTGAAAGAACAATAAAGCGTGAAAAATCACTAAAGGAGTATGTGGAGAAGCATGTAAGCAGCGACTTTTGGCCCAAAATATCAGAGGATTGGCGGAGGATCGGCTTCCTTATCCGAACTAAATATGGCAGAGTTAATCCAGAGCATGAAGCACTTTTAAACGAAGTCACAAGTTGAAAGTGTGAAACTTCTTTTCCATGCTGAGAAATAGCTCTTAAAAGATATGTTATATTATCCTATAATAAGTCATAAATCGTATTCAAACGAGGTTTGGCGATTTCTCCCGCAAATCCCCTCTTTTTTTATTTTTGGGTTTTTTCTTTGTCTTGTTTTGCTGTTTTGGGCTTTATTTTTCCTCTGAGGCGGTCATTTAGTGAGTGTTTGTGTAAATTTAGAGTTTTTGCGTAGTAGGATCCCGGCTGAATTGTTGGAGGATTTAGCTTTGCTTCTTGGTTTTTGTTTTGATTGTGGTGGAAGTTTGGGCGTGGTTGATGGTGAGGTTGTTTGTGAGAAGTGTGGGCGTGTTTGGGGTGTTGAGAATGTTGATGAGAGTGTTCCTTTCCCAGAAGATGAAAGTGGAGTAGATGTTCATTTTGAGGGGCATTGGCAGCCTGGAAGCAGCCTAGCCTTCCTAAAAGGCATAGGAGACCCAACATTAGATAATTGTCGTGGGAGCGGGCTTATGCGTGTTTTAGCCAAGGCTCCTTCAGGCGGCGAAGATTTAGGAATTAGAGCTCGCATGATTAAGCTTATAGCACAGGCTGAGGATCCACCACAGCTTAGACGCATACTAGCGCGGATCTCACAGCTTCTAGACAAGCTTGGATTTAGAGGGAGCTATGAACTTGCCAATTACACCGGAAACCTGGCGAGAAAAATTGTTGCTTTCGCCTTGGTCGCCCACATTCAAGTCCCAACGAGGATGGCGGACGCAATAGTCAAGCATGCCATCCAAAAACTCCAACTAAAAACCAACATGAACGAGCAAACTCTAAACGTTAAGAATGAAAATTTAAAGTTTGTTGAATGGTTTGAAGAATCAATACAAAAGTTTAACCTTAAAGAGGCTCACAGTAGAAGACCAAACCAACCCTAAAACTCATAATTTTAGGGCGTAAGCCAAGGTTCAGCCTGAGTGCGGTATGTTTCCCTCCAGCCCTCTTGGCTTTTGCTCACATAGACTATTTGCTGTTCTGGGACCTTGTGGCCCATCCAAAACTCTGATTACGTGGTCTATTTGATGGTTGCTGAGGATTGTAAATGCAAAAGCCCGGCAAGTTAAGCTATTAATGGCGCTTTCCAGGCTTTTTTGAAAATTTTTGCTATTAGTTTACGGGTTTTGCGCTGTTCTGTTAACTTTTATTAACAGAACATAAAGTCCATGATCCAAGGCGAGGGGGTGGCTGTTTTTCTAATAGTTTTCTTGTTAATTAACTAAAAATTGCGGTGCACAGAGAGTAATAGTATACATCAAATAGTATAAAATAGGGCCTTCTAAGGGGGTGCGGATGCGAATTCGTTAATTAATTCATATTTTTCCCTCAGAGGAGGTTCACTATGCCGAGGCCGAGAAAATATGCGGATACAGTTGTGAAGTCATTCAGTGTTGAACGTGAAGTTTACACGCGGTTGAGGGCTATGCTGGCTGTTCAGGGCAAATCCATAAGTGAGGAGGTTAACGCTCTTCTTAAGAGGCGTCTGGCAGAGCTTGAGGGCGTTACGCCTTCTGTCTATGGCAATGAGGACTATGAGGCTTTGAAGAGCCAGCACTTAAAGCTCGTTGAGGAAGTCAAACGCTTAACAAAGCCCTTAAAGAAGGACGGAGTGTACGAAAGCCTAATGCGCTTTGCATACGAGTTGGGCTTAGACCTTACGGATTTGCATAACGTGGCGGAGATTGCTACTAAAATACTAGAAAACTGGCGTGGGCAGCTTGACCAAAACATCCAGCCAAGCCACATACACCTATTCATAACACTACTCGAAAAAGGAAAACAGAAAAAAGCTATTGAACGCAAACTCACAGAAATAAGACTGAAAGCAGCTTCCACATCAACAGAAAACGCATTCCATTAGACATTACTAACAGAACGTTTGGGAAAACTGCTAATGCGTATTTAAGCGGAAAGCTGCAATTTTGAAAATGTGCTTTATGGCGAGTTTTCCTTTGCCGAATCGTTGGTTTCTTCATATTTGAAGATTATTAGCTTGCATTTTCTGCAGCGAGCTGCTTCCACATTAGCTATAGGAAGAGGATAGCCCTTACTAACCACAATCTCTCCGCTCCAAAGTCCTTTAAATGACCAATTACTAATTTTCTTCTTACTCCAAGCGATCATCCGAGAAGCAATATACCCCATTTCCATCTCTGAACCACATATTGGACAATCCTTTACAACCGCTTTTCCCTCCACTTTTTCAGCCGCTTTCAATCTCCTATCCTTTTTTCTCTTGTTTCCTTTCCGCCCCTTCGATCAAGGGCAAAAAATAATTGTGCACAACGAACAATTTAAAATTTAAGCCGCCTCAAACGTTCCATTATGTCTCTTAACAGAACATGGAGACATCCGCTGAGCATATTCTGGCATCGTTTAATTTTGCTTAATTTCGGCTGTTCAAGTTGAAAGCCGGTTTGGCTGCTTTTTGCAACAGGTCTTCATCTGATGGCACGGGACCGAAATACGGGGGAATAATGCTATTTTACGCCGGTTAAGGCGCGGGGCGTTGCGGTCTTCCAGGCACTGGTACACGTTGCATACCGATTGAGAAATTTATTCCGATGTCCCTACATTCAAATAGTTTTATTGTTCCCATAGCATTCATGGTCATTTGAGCACGACTATAATATTCCCAGAGATACTTCCAAAGTTTAGTTTTCCTATCTATAGGCTCAACTTTCAAACCTAAGTCAAGCGCCTCTTTAATTCCTACACGCTTTCCATGCGACAGCCATCTTCTATTGTCTGAGAGCGCATCAGCAATTTCCTTTGCCTTGGAAGGATCACTTTTTAACATGTACTGGGACAACCACTTTTCAGCAAACTGTTTGGAGAAGGCGATTGCTTTCTGTGCAACATCGATAATTGCGGGATCCAACTTTTGAATTAGACCTAACGCGACTCTTGGATCGATCCCTTGTTGCAACATAGAATGTAATTGTCCTACGCTATCAATAATGGATTGCGCGGGGACGAAGGTAACTCGTCCCTGTGGATCTATCATTCTTATTTGGGGATCTATTGGACCTATCTCGGAAAGATAACCCATTAGTATTTTATCGCTTGAAATTGCCCACATTGTTGCAGCACTTTTAGCTGAATTTGGTATTATAGCTCTCATGACCTTGCAATGTTCTCTACACATTATAGCTAATTTTTCGGCAACATTAGCTTCACCGCCAGGACTATCTATAATCACATCCAATACTTCTGCATCTCCGATATTTTCAAGCAAATCATTTAAGAACACAGGGTCATTGTGATCAATAAAGTTAGGTGAAGCATTCGGGTTTGCCAAATATGCTATGACTCTCGATTTCGTTGTTTTTTCTATTCTCTCCAAGAGACGCCTTCGTGTTACATCTCTCTCATTTATAAGAGAGACCATAGTCCCCTTCGACATACTTCCACCTAATTTTAGCAAATGAAATAGTAAGTGATTATAGGTTCTTCGACCGAGCCTGTTAATTTATAACCTGTTATCCCAATCTCTCGTAATAAACTCATAATTTCAACTATTTCAGCAAAAGCGTCTCTGTTATCTTCACGTATTTTTCTAAACATTTCTTTTGCTGTGAGCCGTTTTATTTCTCTATCATTGGTTTTAATTTTCATGATAACCACATGGACCTACATTTCTAATTGTTTTCGTTTATTATTAATTTATCTGTGTAAAGATCCTTGCGAACTTAATTTTCTCATTTAGAATAAATCCCTCACAAGATGAACTAATCACGTATGAGAATTTAATAGAAATAAGCAATTACCAAAAAAATGAAACCAGTGCGCGAAATATCGTTATATTCAAACGAACCATGCTCATGAATCTTTGAGTGCTCCTCCTTTCCCTTGAAGGATTTGATAATTACACGCTTCAGCCGTCCTTTCCAACAATCTTGCGTCTGACATTAATTTTATGAGCCAAACATTTCTTTCATTACATTCGACTTTCCTTTCAATCCGTGGAAATTTCTAAAAATCAAAAATGTAAGTCTTCATCGAACATGCTTAATTGCCAGTCTCGCAATAATCGATATGAACAAAGCTATCAAATAGAATGTAAAAATGTTAAAGATGAGTGAGTCTTGGGAAATGAACGAAAAGGGCTGTTTGATTGGCTGAATTGATAGTTGAAAGACTGGTATGAATAGTAAGACTGCAATGCACACAGGTACAGCAATTTTCTCTATAAGATCCGCCTTAGAACTTTCCCTTCTTTTTCGCGAAATGCAGTCAATAATCGCAATCGCCGGAATGATTAGAACTGCGATCCCAAGGCACAACAGGAAGAGCGGAATTCGGTTGACCAACATGTCCGCATACTCTGGGAATCCTTTAACATGTCTTATTGTTAACATTAGCTTACACCATGAATTGCCAAACTCAGAAGGAGTTGTACCTGGAAACGGCATTTCCATTTCACTCTCCATATCACTGAAATTGCCAAAGTATGTAAGAGTCCAAAACCCTTCATAGTTGGCGAAAGGCAAGGACAACCAGCCAAATCCATAAGTGGTATTGTCAAACGCATAGTCGGTCCCGAGAAAACCAGTAAAAGTGTAGTTATCTTGAGGAAAACGCGCATGTGACACCAATGGTATGATAACTTCAATCGAAAAATACGTAACGTTTCTTAAATCATCATGTTCCTTAGGTACACAAAACCAACTTACGGAAGGATATGAATCGTAGCTTTTGAATAACAAGAACAGTGAAAGATTACCCGGACGAACAGCGTGGGCTTTCAAACTGAGCCGAGCTAAGTTACCAGTAAAGGATGCAACACTCACATCATCTATATTGAGCGTAAAGCTTTCAGCCTTAATGTTTGTTACAAATGAAGACATCATTGGTAACAAGACAAGAATCGCAAGTAGACAAGAGACACGTTTCATAGCAAAAAATTATGAGAAAAAAGTATATTTACATTTGGTTTAGTCTTTCATTGGTCTTGATTTGGGTGCGCATTCCAGTCTACTGCTAAAACATGCGCACAAGTTCTTTCTCGTTTTTCTTAACGGAACAAACGAAGATCAAAAACATAAGCGATTGACGATTTTCCAGTTTGTTATAGGATTTTCTTCGTGTTGATGATTAGGATAGCGGTAACCAATGCGGCATCAAAGCATTCGCCTTTTAGGATTTTCTGAAAAATTTTGTTGAAACTCATCAATTCCACTTTAGCTATTTCTCTGGAGTCGAAGGTGCCTTTTCTTTTTGCCTTGGCAAGGAATATTTCTGTTATCGCTTGGTTGCTTGGGCCGCGGCTGAACCTCCCGACCCATTCGATTTTCTCCGCCGTATAACCAGTTTCCTCTTCTAACTCTCTTAAAGCAGCTTGCACCGGCGTCTCGCCAGGTTCAATGGCGCCTCCTGGAATTTCATAGACAATCTTTCCTAAGGGATGCCTATATTGCTTTGTCAGAATCATCCGGTTATCTTCGGTGAAAGCAGCCACAGCAACTGTTCCGCGACTTTTAAAGTAAACATATTTAAAAGTTGTTCCGTCAGCAAACTCTAAAGTGTCTTCCACTATCGTAGGTCCATGCTTATCGTAAATAACTCGAGAAGACAACACCTTTACACCCCCAAACTTGCTAACCAAATTCAACCATTCTAACTCCGTGTCCATTTAAAACCTCAAATATTTAAAACCTCTACAACTCAACATTCGAACACTACGTTTCTGTAAACAAGCCTCCAAATTGTTGAAGGTCTTCGATTAGTCATCGTTAATGGAACATTAGATTGGCTCGCAAGAGAAAACGTTCAGAGCATCATCAGTTCACTTTATGAAAAAATTAAAATCAAATTGTCATTAATTAATTTATGGTGTTTTAGTT